>CEPZ01088401.1_pt1 | contig 35018 bp, 69 predicted proteins | sample 530461 | NCBI WGS metagenome assembly CEPZ01 (sample SAMEA2620106, study PRJEB7988) | marine metagenome | isolation source: saline water (ENVO:00002010), including
TCAATCTGCAAAGATAATAAAGTCACACATTAGAAACTCCCATCCAAAATGTTCAACCATTGCGCACGGATCAATTCAGCAGATCTGCGCCCGACACTCTTGTTGAGCAATCGTTTTTCCTTCTTTGTCAACTCGCTGAGATCATGGTCCTTCCCGAAATCCTCCAAAGAGTCCTGAGTCATTAGTCCCATAAGCTGGCCAAACTGTTTCTCATTTGGTGATCCAAATTTCGACAGCACGTTCCGCAATCGATTCTCTGTAACATAGTCAAAGGCTTGTGTCAGCAGTTCCTTTCCAACGTCAGAAAGCTTTGCCATTTCCTTGACTCTTATTCTCTTTCCGTGATTGCTCGTTTTCTCTGAAAACCTGCTGTTTTTGCTCTTGAGAATCACCCTTGAACCGCAGGCCATGAACCGTGGTTCTACTGGTTTGATAACAATACCTTCTACCATGTTGTCTTCAAGGGCCGGCAAACCAAATTGTGCTGGAATTGTGCTTTGGAAATCATTACGATAATCGACGCACTCTTGTAAGGTGCCTCGGAACAATGCCTTACCGTAGACTCCAAACCCCGCAGCTTCAATCAGCCTTTCGAACGTATCGTGGTCAACGAATTGCCCATTGATCTTGATATCAAACGGATAGAACTGATTGTCTGGATGATAGTAAACATGCTTCTGTACCTTCACGGCATTCTTGACCTTTTCCACATCGTTATGAGGATACCAACCACCATAAAGCTCACCGTGAATACTCATGTGTTCCAAAGTGATACGCTCCTTTGAGTTGTTAACCTCCGCTCTCACCAAATCCCACAAGCGGCTGATCTGAATCTGCAATGCGGAGACAACTCGGTATGAACCAAAGAAGTTTGCGTCAAGCCCAATAAAACCGGATCGTTTTGCTAGTTTGATTTCGTTGTCCGAAACATAGACAGCAAAATTGCTGCCATGGACCTTTTCTGTACAGACCCAATCTCCATGAGAAAGCCCGTGCTCGACATAGTAGTTTGTAGTCTTTGTTCTGCCAGCATTATCAATGCTGTTATATCTTGTAAATTTCATGAGATTTTCCTCCATTGCCGAACGTCCCCGATATTATTCTGAGAGGGTTTGTTCAATTGTTCACAGTGCCAATTCATATCGGGCCACCATCGAATCATATACTCTAACTCGCTGAGAATAATAACGTATCCTTTTTATGGTTGGCCAATCTGCTGTTCTATACAAATCGCCTACTTCAAACTTCATGATATCACCTTGTAATGCCGCAGCAGCCAGTCGTCTTTAGGAGTTAAATATAGATATTCGCGGGTTTCGTTGCCCATCATCCAACAAATTGCAACACTGTCATCTGTTGTTCCCGTCACAATTCCGAACCAATGGCTGGCGTTGCCGTGATATTCAACAAGATCGCCTACTTCATGCTTCATCGTCTGATTTGCTCCAAATTACAATGCAATCGTCTTCTGCTCCCGAACCTGGGCCAAAGCGAAGTGATGGTTTGTCGCGATATCCATCTGAAGACCAAAGCCAATCGACACCGTAATATCCGCCATCAGTATATGTCACTTCGCCAATGTTTATACCCCTGTAATTTTCCAGAATGAGATCACCTACTTTGAATTTCATGCAATCTTTGCCCAACAGTGTTCAATAATGTCCCCTGAATAATATTTCATTCTTGTAATTCCGCCTGGGCCAACGCGCATTATAAAACATTCATCTTCTGAGGTGACAAAAAGGTAGCTACTCAATATATCTCCAGAGGTGAACTTGTTTTTGAGAACATATAAATCCCCGACTTTGAATTTCATTGGCTAACCAACTCCATATGATCTTCAGTTCCTTCGTATCTCATTATCTTCCACCAATCAAGCCAAAGAACTAAGAGTGGGAGATCTACCTCGGAATCAACATCAATAATGATGCCATATGCTTTGCCAGCGTTGCCGGCAACGGGGTCTTTCCACCTGATAAGGCTTCCGACTTTGTACTCCACCCGATCACTCATAGCAGCACCCAGATCACACACCCAAAGGCAACGAAAACAAGCAGCTTGAACATCATCACCAATTCGCCTTAAATTTCTGAATCCTGACAGGTTCGAAGTGCATCCCAACAAATTCGCCGGTCTTAGCGTTTCGAACAATTACAACCTGAACAGCCTGATTCTCGTGCATTTTTGCAAGATTCAGCTTCTCCACTCTCACTGTCATTTGTTCTGGCATTGTTATACCTCATCAGCGCAATCACCACGACATTTACGGCAGCAATTGCATACCTTTACAGGATCATTCGGTGCAAGAAAGGACATTTCTGAAGAATACGGACATGGCCGGGGATTGCAACCAACTGCTCCGCACTTACATATCATCTTCTTTGGAAGATGCTTCGTCAGTTTGCTTCTTTTCTTGTGCTTGTTTCCCATGCTCTTTCTCCCATTCGTAAATGTCTTTGATCACGGCGTCGTAAAACGAATTGTTGATTATCTCTTGTTTATCCTCAAACATGATCTTCCCTAATTATGATCCCAACAGGAAACCGTGGAATATTGTCGTCGCTCAAGCCCTGATATCGGACAGTTAGCATGTCACCGATGTACAAGTCACCGTCATTATGCCATTCTTTGCGTTGCTCATACGTTCCTCTCGGACGAACGCTGAATCGTTGACCTTTTGTCGTCTGGCAAACCCAAACAACACAACCCTTGTCTTTCCCAACGCCTTCGCTGAAGTCAACAATTTCAAACTCGTTGTCATCGAAGCTCTTAACCTTCAGAAGCTCACGACTTCGATGGCCCAAACGATAAACGCCGCTTCGGATCCTCATGATTGCGCCTTCGAAACCATTGGAAACAAATTCGGAATGCAGCCGCTCAACGTCGGCATCGTTCTTTGCCTCAACTGTGGGAACCAACTCCGTATGTTTTGCAACGGCTAGTTCCTTCTTAAACAAGTCTTCCAGATACCATTTGCGGTTCTCCCAAGAATCAAGCAAGCTTCCCTTGTCCAAAGCATCATAAACACAATACTGCAATGCGCTGCTTTCCTTGCGGTTTCGCTTGGCGAGACTCATAAAGCTCTGAAATGAAATGTCATGCGCGTAAAGCTCTCCATCCAAGATGGTGGTCTTTGGCAAACGCTTTGAAAGCTCATCGGAAATGTGGGGCGCTGTGTACTCTTTTCCGCCCCTGCTCATCAACACAACGTTATCATTGTCCCAATAGGCAAGGCATCGGACACCATCAAGCTTTGGTTGAACATCAATCGGATATGACCATTTGTATTGCTTGGTTGGCTCCCACTTGTGTGCAAGCATTGGGCTAACCCTGAACTTGCCAGTGTCTTTCAGGTTTTCGTAATAGCCTTTGTCCTTCTTTTTGGAATGCATTGATTTTGCTTGCAATGCGGCCTGTTCTTTTGGGCTGGTTTCGTTGGCTTTGCCAATATTCTTTCCGATTGCTCGCTTGTTTGCGATCTGCAATTCGCCATTCAAAACGCCATGTTCTGTGAAGATTGTATCTCCAACGGTCCAGATCGTCCAAACCCTTGTCTTTCCTTTGGAATCCTTCTTGTACAATGTTTTGCGTTGCATCGATTATCCCTCCACAAGCTTGATACAATCGGTTGTTTCAACCTTGCCAATCTCTTGATAAATCCTGCAAATTGCTTCTCGTACAATTCGCTTGTTTTCGTAACGATGCATCGCATAAAGTGCAGGATCATCACCTGTTCCAAGCACTGCTGCTTGGAACATATTAAGCTTCTCCGGATCATCAGCTTTGTCAAATGCTTCAATGAATTCTGAAACTGTCATGGTTTTCATCATTAAACTCCGTGTGTTCCGTCTGGAAACACAATCATAAGACTTTTGCCAGCCTTTCTGGCATATCGGATCGTTGCCCAAGTGCCCGATCTCAGTTGCTCTTTCTTCTGTCGAGGACAAGCAATGAGAACATCACTAAAATCAACAATGTCATGATTTCTCACAAGATATTCCTTTGGTTCCTCCGAAACATCAGCTTCGCAAAATGCCCTTGCAGAATCATTGATTGGAGGATGAAGATGAACTGAGCATCCATTTTCCCTCGCAATCCCGTGCGCTTCTGTGTCTGCCCCTTCGCAATCTCCGTGATGAAAGGTGCAATCCCTCAGCAACAATGCGAGAACATTGCGCTGTCTCTCCGATAATCCCTTTCGGGTTCCTGTAAATCCAGTGTGCATGTTATTTCCTTTGAAGCCCTGACAGGAATCGAACCTGCATGATCCAATTACGGTTTCATCTGCTTAGAAGGCAGAGCCGATACAGAGCCATTATCCTATTCACCACCATCAAGGCAAACCCGTGCCTTGTCAGCGACCATTATAACAGGTTGAACCCTAATCGTCAAGTTCCGCATATTCATCTGATTCGTCAACGATCTCAAACTCTTTTGGGATGCATGGAAACTCAAATTTACCCCGTTTGGTGAACCACAAGATCTTGGTCAACGTGTTACACGCATTGTGTTGCAAAACGGGGACTTCAAGCACGATTCCATAAATCGATGTATTGTCTGTGTAGTCCATCACCGAAGCTGGCGTTGATCGAACCAATGTTCCGACTTCAATGGTCATTCGCTGATTACCTCAAAGTCCCAGGGAGGAATTCGGAAACACCAACGATTATCATCTAGAAACCACACAATATCATATTCAATGTGACCTTCCCGTGGCTTATCAAGCACTATGCCATATATCTTGTCAAGGCCCATGATTCTGAGGACTAACGTTCCTGCTTCGATGGTCATTTCCTCATATCCTTATCGGTCGCATCTGACCAATATCGTTTGCCATCCTTGTCCATGCTCCAAACGTTGGAAACTTCTTCCAATTCGGGGAAAGCTGAATCTTCATCATCGTCCATGATATCCTGAAGATATAGCTTGCAAATCCTTCTGAACCGTCTGTTTGCTCGTCGTTTCGCCTGTTTCTCAGAATCAGCAGTTGTGATTCCGAATACCTTTGTTTTCTTTCTAGATCTGCTCATAATGCCTCTCACAATCACGCTTAGTTAGCCAGCCAAAGCCAGTGCCAAATTCGTGCCACTGGTTGGGTTTAAGCATCCAATACCCATAATATCTTTCGTCTTTCTCGTCTACCTTTATGATCACGGCCCTCCACAATTTGCTGTTAAGCCAGTCTCCCTCTTTGAATTTCATGCTATCTTACTCCACTGATTCTTGTATTCTCTCATTGAGCGAACAACTTCTTCCATGCCGATAATCTTCGGGGTTTCGGATTCGTATGCGTTCCAAAACCAAATAGCAAAGTCTTTGTCGCTCAAAGCAACAACCAATTTCTTGAAGCTTGGATGGATTCTGAACCATGTGTCTCCCACTTCGTACTTCATTGAATTCTCATCAGTTCTTGGCGGTCAAACACCACTTTAGTTCTCTGGCGTCCTTGTTGGTCGAGGCCAATCCAATAAACGTGGTATTTAGTTCCGTCGATTTCCGTAAGGATTCCCTGGCAATGAATCGCTCGTATTGCTGTTGGACAATCGGAAAAACCCCATTCTGGCCCGCAATTTGCGCGTCCGTTCTTCGAAAGCTTAACAAGATCGCCGACTTTCATTGTGTTGTCACTCATAATGTTTTCCAAGATTGTCCACTTTTATATACGTTATCTGTCGTTCCCATTTGCCGTCATTGCCGGTTCTTATCCAATAAACTGGTCTGCATTCATTGCCAAAGTTCACAACCACTTCTCCAACAAGAACACCAATTGTTTTTGGTATCTCCCCAAGAATAAACCAAATCGCCTACTTCAAACTTCATGATAATTTCTCGTAACTATCAAGTTTGATATTAATATTTTCATTCGTTTTCTGGCCATCTAGCCAATAAACCATAACACAGCGAAGGTCGGGCGGCATGGATGGTCCGACAACAACGCCAATAACATCATCTATATAGAAGCGAATGATGTCGCCCTCTTTAATCTTTACGGTTGAATCGCGTTCCATGTTAGCTCCTTAATGTCGTTACCATCTAGTTGGCTGAAAAGCATCGTCATATATTCAGGATAGTTCTTTGCTTCCAATGCGTAATCCTTTCTCTTCCAATCAGGAACGTAACCGTTGAGATACTTCAGGATTTCCCCGTGGATTCGAATGGCTTCTGCATATGTGATTGCCCAACGATTCTGAAGATCAGACTCGACGCCGATTGCCCAATCATAGAATTCATCAGGTACATTGTGAAGGATGTCAACCAGTTTGCCGCCTTCCTTTGCAAGCTCCCAAATGTGCTTTTCCGTCAATCCGGTCATAAGCTTGTGCAATCGCACGTAATTCGCAAACTTGATCTTCATCATCAGGCCACCTTCGAACGTGATCACGAAACCCTCTGCGTTATCAGTCTCCTTTGCAGCAAGCGTATCGTAATCATCGATGCCGTTATGCTGCGCAACTGCCGGAAACCCGAGCTTTTCCAATGGCAAAAGCTTCCCTGATTTGTTATCGACAATCGCGAGTAAGGCAAGCATTTCTGAAGTGCCGTAATCAACAACGATTCGGTTTTCGGGATATACGATCTCAAACAAATATGTTCTATCTTTTCGAAATTTGTTCAATGATTTCTTATATTTGCCGTGCAGCATCTCGTTCGCCTTGTCGGCTTGCGGCGAATGGAAAGATCCGCGAGTCGCAATGTAAGGAACATCATTGGCGAAATACAAAATTCCAAGGCTGCCATCCATCTTCTCAGATACAGTGAACAATTCATTGGGCAATCGCACTCCGTAGTTCGTCAGTTCTCCGTAGTTAAAGAACTTCTTGAACGGACGTGCAACAATGTTCCAATCTGCATCGACAATCAACCCTCGGCATTGCAGCGTGTATTTGCTCCATTGTCCGTCGAACTGTGTCTTGTTCGTATAGTTCAGAATCCAGAGATCATAATCGTCATGCTTCCGTTTGGATATGAAGCCATCTGCAATATAACGCTCGATAACGTTGATATCCTGCTTGGTTAGCTCGATCAACGTCTTCTTGTTCTTTCGAATGTAGTTTTTCAGTCGTGTTTTACCCATTGTTATTACCTCGTTAGCTAATTAGTCTACAGCATCGATCAACATCTTGGGTGGCTTGAAGTCCGGACGGACGAGCGTAGCTAAACGTAACCCAATATAGTTTGTATTGATCGCCAATCGTTCCAAGAACAACGATCCTTCCAGTTGGTTTGCCTTTGAACCCAAACCATTCAATCAAATCTCCGACTTCAAACTTCATTGTAAATCAACTCCCACAATGGCGGCTCCAAACTCCATCCGTTGCTCTCGCGATCTTTGAACATTTCAAGCTTGCCGTCAACAAAAATGTCAACAATCAAATCTGGAGCGTAAACGATAACATACTTAACAGATTCGGGTGAAATAAAATCTCCATCATCTGTCCATCTGTAAATCTTCATCTGTTCACCAACTTATATGATTCAATGTCACCGTCGCTGTAATATACTGGCGAGCAATCAGCACCAAACCATTGTGCTCTGAACCCATGTTCTTTGCTTGATCCGTAATATTCATCAGTTTCAATCACAATTCCATAATATGGATCGCAGCAATCACTTTCATATACAACCAAATCCCCGACTTCGAACTTCATCTGCTCACCAACAAATAATCTTCAATGTCATCGTCGCTGTAATATACCGGAGTTGTGTCTGTGCCTTCAGCGAGCCAATATGCTCTGAAACCTTTTTCTTTGCCTTGCATATAATAGCCCACTTCGAACACAATTGCGTAATGTGAAAACTGATCATTGCCATAACTATATTGAATCAGATCCCCTACTTCAAATTTCATGCTGTCAATCAACCTTTTTGCAGTCCCGTTCAACAAAAGATTGCTGATATTCAGCAAATCTTTCCTTACTGTATTCGAAGGAACAACAAAACAACCTATATTGAGGGCCTATATTGTGATTGAAACCAACCACAAATGAATAATCGCCTTCCCGCCACTGAATTAAATCACCTATTTCAAATTTCATTAAATGCTTCCCAATTGGTAAAGGCGGCGCATGGATCAATAATATTATCATAATGCTTGTAACCATCGAACCAGCAAACTCTAACCAAATGAGTATTGTTTACTTTATAGTAGGTTACAGCCATGATAATTCCGTAGCCACTCATTCGCTTGTTCCACAGCAATGTTCCCACCTTAAGATCATTATGTGTCATTGCCATTTCCTCACATGGCCGTTTTCAACATAACCCCTGAAAGTTTTTGGATCTATGCATAGATTGAATGGCTTTGGGTCTGAAGGATTCACTGGTGCAAGCGCAACTACTGTTTCGTAATCAATAACAATGAAATAACGCCATCGCCATTGGCTACCGCATTGATCTATTGCTTCATAAAGTGCTCCAATTTCCATCTGTTATGCTACCTTTATATACGACATAAGCAAATCCTCTTTGAATTTGGTTTGATTAAACTCAAATATCGGAAAGTAAATGCTTGGGATCCATGCGACTTTAATGACTTTTACAAGGTCATCGCTGTAATCGATGAAGTCTTCATCGACTGCTGTAATGATTGCATATTCCAAATTGCCATCGTCAACACACCGAAGCATATCACCTACTTGGAGTTTTGCATACTGTTGGTGTGTCATTTAGCTTCTCCCAATATTCTGAAGTTGATAGAGTTCTATAATCTTGTTCTCCAAAGTGGTAAAATATAAACCGATTTCCTGTTACAGAAGGGCTTTTGTACCAACAAGTTTTGCAATCAACGATAACAATGATCCAATCACGGCTAAAAATGTTCCTAAAGATATCGCCGGGTTCAACTGTTCTCATCCAATCTTCCTAAACTCATATCTGGCCATATTCTATTCCACAGCAAAAGGGCATATTGCTCCGCTGCTGCGCGTATTATACCAGGGTTGAGAACAACAGTCAATTTATGAATACCATATGATCGGGAACTGAGAGTGGAAACAATGTTCAGCCCATGGCCGCCGGGTTGACAAATGTCTATCGCACAACTCTTTTGGAAACTTAAATTTCTTTAATGATTCCAAGATGTTCGCTTGCAAGTTGACAAATGTCTAGTGGCAAGTTATAATGTACTTGATGGTTGTCGAGTTGACAAACATCGGAAGGCCCGAAGATCGTTAGGAAGCTAAGTGTCCTCGTAAGGTGCCAATTGTGCTTCGATATGTTTGAAGCGCAATCCCCTTTTAGTCCAGTGGATTAGGTAAACGCCAGTTCCCTTTAATCTAGGGTTCAAGGACTTGGCTGCGGACAGAATTATGCCGCAATCAGAATTAGTAATACCACAATTGGTATTACCTTCGGCGATAAACCATGGAAAATTTTCCTGGTTAATTTTTACTAAGTCTCCAATTTCAAACTTCATCTTCTTCCTCCACGATTACAAGACTACTAACATCACTAATTTGCTTTCTGTGAAGCTGTTCCGATCTGATGTGATACCAATAAATCCGGCACTTATCTGTTAGATCAAGCATTTCAGTCACAATGCCATAGTGTTTCACTTCCCCATTTTTGCTAGGGTAATACACTAAATCTCCCAACTTGAATTCCCTTCTCATCTCGCCACCATAGGGGTAGGGGGGGAGTGGTAGTAGAGTGGTAGGCTAGTTCTAGAACCCCTATAGAATAAAGTCGTTGACATCCTTCTGGGATCCTCGCAGCTCTTCCTCATATTGCTCGGAGCTGTCACTTTTGTTTCTCATTTTGATCAGTCGCTGTAGTGTTTTATCGTAATCAAGATTAAAGATCTCAACAGATAGAATCATCTCTTTGATGTGCGCGAACGTAAAGTTATGTGTGTCCTTGACCATCTTCTTTTTCTGCTCGTCCGACATTACCAGCGACTTACTGTCAATATACAGAGTCCTTTCAGCTTCTCCGGGCATACCAATCTTGGTCACCCGGTCAAACCTTGACGGGCGGTTGATCAATCGATCCGGCAGCTTCTCTGGGAAGTTGGTTGTTGCCAGGATGATGGTGTTTGACCACTTCACGTTTCCATCAAGAAACTGCAACAGGCTGTGTTCAATGCCTTGATGTCCACACCATGTGTCGATGTCCTCTACTACAATAAGAACCTTTCTGTCGGGTTCAACCTTGCGGAAAAGCTCGTATACATCCATGATATAATCGGGATTGTATTCGATCACAATGCCGTCTTCTTCTTTAATGAAGTCGCTGGTAATGATCAGGGCTGTGGACGTTTTTCCTCCACCGGGTGGCCCCCAAAGCATAAAACCGCGCTTATGGACTTCACCGTGAGCTTCGTACATTTCCTTCTTCGTCCAGAACTCCTTGAACTCGTTGATGATCACCTCGGAGGGGCCATTTGCGAATCGAATAAATTCGGAGATATCGTACTTCCTCTTCTCTAGATAAGGACCAGAGTTATCCCCGCAAGCACTGTAGTATCCAGCAGGCAACCTAGATGTCGTCTGCTGAACAGGGTAGAACTGATTATCGTACTTAACCATATAGGACGAGCAACTCTCATCCATTGTTTCCATTTCTTCGCTCAATTCAATACTCCTTAGAATTCGTGCCAGTTCTGGCGGTGCCGGGGCTGGCCTATCACCTTGGGCTGCGTATACTCTAGACATTGCACCCTCCTTTGAATGTTGTTTTCCACATGTGTTTTGCTGCGTTCAATGTGGTTGTTGCTCCGATTTGTCTGCCTTTAAGGAACAATGATTGATTTGCTGCATAAATTCGCGAACTTATCTTGTTTATCTCGTCCACTATCTTTTCGTTATACTTCACATAAGAATCGGGAACACTGTCATAATCAAGGGAAAATCTGATGAACTTATCCAATTCTTTATTTCCTACCTTGTACAAACAAAGCAACTCATCTTTGGTCATAAATTTGTCACCGCTCATCAGACCCATGAACGCGCTATTATTACCATATGTATCTTTTATCATCTGAATTGTTGGAATGATATGGTTTTCAATGCTGTCGTTGAACTTAAGATACTTCTCAATTCTTTGAAAAAAGTTCCATCGTGTCTTCGTGTTCTCATTGCATGACAGAATCCTCTTCTCATTCTTCTCGAAGAAATCCCTGTGATAAAACACATTCTCTTTATCAATCGCAATCATGCAGTTGATAAAGTCAAAGTCGTTGATGATCTTGCTAATTTTGTTATACTTTGAGATGTCTCGGTGCACAATCTGAACCTTTCGAAATATGAAGTCACTTCCATCAGGCTCAACATAGACAAACGAATTTGCATATCCCGAAGAGCTTTCAAAGATCGATGTTCCGGCAAGCAAGTTCACGCACTTGTTGTAATCTTCTGTATTTTCAAAGAAGAAATCGATATCAACCATATATTGCTGATGGCGAATTGCATATCTTTCTATTGCTCGCTTCTCCATTGTTTTTCGAAAGCCTGGAATGTTTTTGATTCCAAGCTCCGATCTCGAAACTGAGTTCGCTGAAACTTCTTTGATTAAACCAGAGTTCTCAAAGATTGCCCTTCGCAGCGAGCCACCTCCAAGCTTGCCACCATTGTCAAAAATCTCTCCGAACGTTTCGAAGATCCAATCCAGATCTGAAATCTTATCACTCAAGTGGTTAATGTCTTTCTTAATAATCATCCTAATTAATCTCCTTTAGATGTTTGAAAGCTTTCCCTCTGAAAAGGAACGTTTCTGGTCCCTTGAACGTCTTGAAAGCGTGGTATTTCAAACCATCTCTTTGTCTCGGCCCAACATATATCAAATAAGCGCCCTTATAAAGCTCTTCAACCTTAACCACAAGACCAAATCCAATTGGATAGTCTTGCCAGCCAACTCTATATGTGTACCTCGATTCATCAATAGACGTTGGCCTATAAACTGGAATCGTTGCCTCTCTGTTCATTACTTGATATAAATCACCCACTTTTGCATCTCTCACTAATGCCATTGATTCTCCTTGTTAATCCCTAAGCTACTCAAACAGCTCAGCGATTACCAAACAGTATCCCTGGTGTGATCTCCGTGGATGATTCGTCCTGAGTTTCCTGACCATCTTCGCATTGTTTTAACTGCGCGACCGGCGCACATGTGTTCGAAGATGAATGCTGAACCTTCTTCCAGTTTGCCCTTCTTCTTACAAATTGGGCATTTGTCCTTTAGTTTCTTATTCATTGTTGCTCCTTCTTAGTTGATCTTGATCAGATTCTCTTCCAAAACCACCTTTTCCGGCCTCTTGATAGAGATCTTCATAATACCATCCTTGCATTCAGCCGAAATATCCTTTTCTTTCACGCCCTTCTCAAGCGTCCATGCCCACGACTTCTGCTTCAGCCATTGACTATCTTTGTTCGTAGACAACGTTAGCTTATTTCCTCTGCGAGCAAGATGAAAGTCGCCCTTCTTTAGGCCAGGAACTGGAACTGTGATTACCCAGCCATCAGTGCTCTCTGTAATGCCGGGTTGCGGACCCACTGCTCCAAACAGTTCTTCCAAAGCCTTGCTAAGATCTTTGGCATCTTTGCGAAGGGGCTTGATCGCTCGATTATATTCCCTTGCCCAATCATAATTTCCATAATTAATCCACATTTTCTATTCTCCTTATTATAGTGTTTGTGCCACAGCCATTGCCGACTGCGCACAACTATTATACCACAGCCACGCTGTGCGTCAACTGTCTTATAAAGAATGCTTGAGGAGCATATCGATGAAGCTATCTAGTTTAAATTTCGAGGGCTTCTTGGCCTCTGTCACATATGGTTTGTCAACGGGCGGGCTATCAAAGTACGGCTCACGTCCTGTGAATGGGCGATCCATTCCGAGAGAAGTCTTAGTATATTTGTGTACATCGGCCGAATTCTGCACAGCATCCATCCCGGCTTTCTGGTTATCCCCCAAAAAGTAAAGGTTGATATTTTCAATCAAGGATGTCAAGGCATTGTAAACCTTGCGGATCTCACCTTTCATCGCATAGACATATGTCCAGGCGGTCTTGTCGATATGTTTGCGGGACAATGATAGTTCGCCAAGCAGTTCGGCTCGTCTGATGTAGTAATCAGAACTGATGTGCCATTGGGTTTCCTTGAGATAGCCAGAAGAATTCTTGAGCACTTCAAAGAAATTTGGATTACTGGTATCAAGTAACTCAGGGGAATCACTTAGGATGTTGCCGTACAATCTTTGGAAATCTTTGGTGTCTGACATACGTTCTTCAGTTTTGCCTTGGCGAATTTGCATTGTATACACTTGATCTTCATCTAGCTTGTCGCCCTTGCTCATATATTCGCCGGCCTGATTCTGGATGCCGGCCTTGACCATTGGGCCTGTAACCAAATATGTTTTTTCTTGTCCAGGCTGAAGCAAAACATACTCTAGTTCGGGGTCCAAAATGGTCCCAGCGTCTAGAATGTGGTCTTCGTGATCCCCATCAACTTCTGATGGGGCAATGCGAACCCTTGCTTTGCTCCACAAATTCTTTGGGATTTTAAAAGTTCGTGGTTGATCGGGAGTATACTGCCTCAACTGCCTCTTTTCAAACAGATCCGAGGGGCGTCCGGTCTTAGTTACTTCAAGCTTTGGCCTGGAAAAATCATTGGTAACTTTGATGCCGTCTCTCTTGAGGGCGTCGTCGGGTTCTGGGCCTGGGTAATACTCGTAAGGAGAGCGAATCTCTCTATCTTTTACATTCTTGTGACCAATCCATTCTAGGAAGTTATCTGTTGTGATATCAAACTCATAGAACTTAAGCAGCAGCCTGTCTTTCTCTTCATCATTTGTTTCTTTGATTACGATGAGGTATGTGATCTTGTCGCGTCCTTCTGCGCCTGGACGAGAAGGAGCAAAATAATCAACGAGGTTCTTAAAGCTTCCCTTAACAACGCCGCCCTTTCTCAAGACTTTCAAACTATATGGCGTCTTCTCGCCAACTAGAATATCCTCGATTGGCAAAGAACCATCAACAGGATCTGCAATCTGTTCTCCCTCTGTCGTTCCGGCTAGCAGCGCCTCAAACAAGAATCCAGTAACTGCTGCGTTGAATTCAACGATAATACTTCGGAATGATTCAAGATACATTAGTTTCGACAGAATCTCGGCGACCGTGAACTTCTTGGAAACATCTGTTGTTAGGGCTCCATCAATAAATGCCTGAAGGTTATTAACCTTCTCCCTAACTGTAGTGCCTTTAATGTTCTTAGCAATTAGTTCAATAACTCGTCTGTCGGCAGAAGTTCTCTGTCCCCATGCCTCAGTGATCTTAACAGCAGGAAACCGAATTGGATTGAGGTGTTCCCTCTCTTCTTCCTCTTCTTTAATAACAACCTTCTTTGACAAGAGATCTGACATCAATTCATTTATAAGTTTGTTCGTATTCATATTATAATTAGTTCCCCTACTTCCAAAATAGCTGTATCCCGATGATACAACACGACAATAGAATACTTATCACAGTCTTTGTTTCAAATGGGCTTTCTCCAAGCAATCCGTATGCTAAGATGGGGAACACAAAAAATGATGCGCTGAACCCCATGAGTTTCAACGACCACGCAGCCTCAAAGTGTCCGTATAATACTTTGTTTCCATACCAAAATAGAACGCTTGCAGGGATTCCGAAGCAAAGCACAGACATTATTGGGTTGTTCGACCACGACGGGTTGACAAATTGCATATATCCTTGCAGCCAGCCGAATACATGGGCGACGACAAACAGCAGGAAACCAATTAAAATTGTAGACATTAATGTAAATCCAATGATATCGTTGATATATTGTTGAGTTTGCCTTCTGATTCAGCGCACAACTCAACCAAATTCTTGATTGTAAAGCTGAGGTCAATTTTCCCATCTTCAGCACTCTTCATGTTCTCGTTTGTGTCATCAATTGCTTCTATCAAGCTTGTTAAATCTGAGATGTATCTTGCCAGATCAATAATGGTTGTCTGTTCGGTAACATCCTTTAAAAGAAGAATTGCTCTCTCTCTTGAGCGCAATGACACAACATATAGGGTTAAAATGAAGCTGGCATTAACTGTCGTCATTGCTCTGCCTGATCGAAGAAGCCAAATCTTTAAGCTGCTCAATGGCTTGCATAGCATTCGGTTTGGGTGGTGGTTGTTCTTCTGGTATTCCGGCGCTTTCGTATTCGCCCGACAGTGCTTGTCGATAAGCTTGCATAATAGCCTTTGATTCTTCAAGGGCTGTATGTGCTTCTTCAATAGCTAGCTGGGCAATGCTCATGTTTTTCATTGCTGCATCAATATCGTCAAGTGTCCGACAATTGTGTACGTCACCGCAGATTTCCCCAATCAAATCAGCCAAGTTCGGCTCTTCCGATACAGTGGCCAGACGAAGAGATACAACTTCAAGTATCTTGGCCGCATCAACTGTGTATGAATATCTAATCCTAACGTTTTCCATCTTAATCCTCCACGATTGCATGGTTTGTGCTGATTAGCGCAGCAACAACAGACACTGCGTTTCGCAATGCTGTGCATGTTACGCTGACTGGATCAACAATCCCTTCTTCAAGCAAGTTCACAACTTTACCAGTTGCAAAGTTATAGCCCATATTGTCCTCGATCTCCAACACCCGCTCTTTAACCAAATCTGCTGACATATCAGCATTGTCTGCAATCACGCTGAGCGGTTTAGCAGAAGCCTTTTTCACGATGTTGAACCCAAACAACTCATTCTCGTTAATGTCTTCAGGCGGCTTCAGGGCAGTCGCAGAGCGATACAGGGGTATTCCCCCGCCTCCATGGATTCCGCCTGACTGAGCGGCGTGTACGGCTTCTAATGCGTCTTCAAGCCTGTGCTTCTTCTCAATCATTTCGATCTGAGAATGAGCACCAACCCGGATGACGGCAACTCCTGCTGACAGGCTGGTAATTCTCTCTTGGATCCTCTCGCAGACAGCGATGTCATCTTCAGCTCTGATCTCTTCCTTCAAGAATTCGATTCTATTATCGATCAAATCATAGTCGCATTCGCCACCAGCAATCGTTGTCTTATCTTTTGTGATCTCGGTCGTCTTTGCTCTTCCCAGATCCGCCAGTTGTAAGTCTTGGATCTTCAGTCCGCTTTCGCGAGTGACATACTTTGCGCCGACAGACAAAGCGAGATCGGACAAAATGTTCCGTCGTTCTTCTCCATACTTAGGAGCTTTGATGGCAACAACCTTCATCGTTCCTCTTACAGCATTCATGATTAAAGCGCTCAAGAACCTCTTCTCAAAGTCTTCTGCAATGATTACAAATGGTTTGCCATCCCTTGCGACAAGCTCAAGCATTGGCATCATCTCTTCAAGGTCTAGCTTTCTATCTGTTACAAATAACAGACAGTCCTCGTGCTTGATGTGTTTCTTTCTCTCGTCTGTGATAAATGATTCTGAAGCATATCCGGAAGCAAACGAGAAGCCCTCAACAACATCCAAGTATGTCTTGCTCGTTCTTGAGTCTTCGATGCTGATTGCTCCGTCCTTTCCGATCTTATCAATAGCCTCTGCGATGAGTTTGGCTATCTGTTTGTCGCCATTAGACGAAATGGATGCGATATGCTCAATGTCATCCCTGCTGGCAATTGGTGTTGCTTGTTCCTCAAGCATTTCCACGATCTGTTTAGAAGCAGCTTCCATGCCCCGCTTGAGGTGAATCGGGCGAACGCCTGAGTTCAAATACTTTTGTGCTTCTTTATATAATGCGGCTGCCAATACAATCGACGTTGTGGTGCCATCTCCAACAGCTTCGTTGGTTAGAGATGCGACTTCTTTAACAACTTCAGCACCAACCGATGTGAAGTGCCCGCTCACAGTCATAAATTTGCTAATGGTTACGCCATCTTTCGTGATGACTGCCGGTCTGTCCTTGCTCTTCAGGAGCACATTTCGTCCTCCGGGTCCAAGTGTTGCCGAGACATACTCAGCAAGGTCTTCGATGCCTTGTGACAGTTCGTTATGTAGATCTGTCCCTTTAATATACTTCTTACTCATGTATGTTCCTTGTTAGTTAATCTCTAGCTTATCCATATCAAAATTTGGATTATAGCCGCCCGATCGCTCTTTTGTAATTTCGTAAAATGGATCTGAATAAATATACTTTTCCATGTCTTCCAGAACAATCGCCTGATTTCCATCATACATCTTAATCAGTTCGTCTTTAAGGAAGTCGATTAGCTCAGCCATTTCTTCCATGTCTTGATTGAAAAGTTTAATGTACTTCTCATCACCTGATTTCTCAGCATTCTGTGTGAAGCCCACAGTCTTCATGCTCATCATGAGCAGCATGTTGTAGTATAGTTTGTATAGTTGTTCTTTCTTCATTCAAGTTCCTTTTTTCGGACTATTATCAGTTTATCATTTTTGATAAAAATGTCAATGTCATTGTTAAGATAATCATTCAAAACAGAAGCTATCTTATTCTTTGACAGTTTGTTTTTGTGTTTGTCAAACCACTTAAAAATTGAATTGATTTTGAAAGCACGCTCAGCATAAAAAACATTCCCTTCTGTTGTCAGGAGGGAATGTTCTCTTAGAAAATCAAATAGTTTTTTTCTAGTCACTCATCACTTCTTAAATTATGACTTTTTCATGAGGCGCTTGGCGACACGCTGGGCAATCTTATTAACCAAACCTTCCATCATGGGCTCTTCCTCGGGAAGCTCTTCATCTCCGCCCATATCCAGCTCATCACCGCCCATGTCGGGCTCAGGAGGAAGCTCTTCCTCGCCGCCCATGTCCATCTCATCGCCAGCCTCTCCGCCGCCGACCACGGCGACCAAGTCACCTAGAACCTTAGTTAGAACCTCAAGCTCTTCGGGAGTAATAGTTACTTCAGCAGCCTCGGCGCCCATATCAGGCTCGGGTAGTTCGTCTTCCATCTCGGGCATGTCTTCCTCGCCGCCCATGTCCATTTCATCACCACCTTCAAGATCTTCCGGGGGGCCTTCTTCACCAAGTTCCGGCTCCATTCCGCCAGCTTCGGTCAGTCCACTCTTCTTTAGATTCTTGTCTACATCATCGATTTCCTTGTCCATCTGGTCTTTGTAGTCGGGTTTTTTCTTCTCTTTGCGTGCAGGGTCGCCCTCTTCAAGCTCTTCGCCATAATTCTCACTGAGGAATTGGTCGGAAACATCTAGTCCGATATTCGCAAACTTCATAAACTTACGCACTTCGCCTTCGCTCAAAAGCTGCTTTCTCTTATTGTTACTCATGTTGTATTACTCCCTACAAACGGTGTTCAATAGTAAATAGTCTCTAAAACACTAAAACTCTATGCGCTTATCAAAAATTTGCTCATCAACCTCTGTGAACGAAACCGACAACACGGCTCCTTCGGACTCATCGAGATCTCTCTCGAACTGCTCATAGATATTTAGCCATTCAAAGAACTTATCTCTGTTATCGAATCTCACAAAGATATTCCTTGCTTTCTTATCTCCTTTGAAGATATTAACGTTAAAGTAGATCACTCTGTGTCCCTCATCTTCCTTTCTAACTTAATTATAGCCTTGTCCTGAATCTGTTTCACTCTAACGTGCGAAATCTTTAGTCTCTTGCCGACCTCTTCTAGCGTCAGATTACTATGCTTCGCAACGCACATTAATGTACAATTCTGATCTGCTGGGAAGTCAAGCCAGTGTTTGCATTCTTCCTGTCGGCACTGCCCCTCTCCACCCTCGTCATATATGCAACTCATAATTCAAACTCCATGCCTTCCTCAAGTATATCGTAGATGTTTTCAATGTCTTCTGGGTTCATTTCAAAGAGTCCATCAGCTTCTCTGCCCTCCGCTCTGAGCTTTGCATTTTGTTTCCTTTGGCCAGCTCTCTGTATTTTGTGTCGCTTCTTCAGTTGTTCAATAAAATCCATCATAATTTCATCTTGGTCAACGTACATGTGGATGATGGTTGTAAAGAACTCATGAAAGAGGAAATCATCATATAAGATTCTAGCTTTGAATCGCATAAGTTGCCGGTCCTCAGCATAAAATCTACAAATTTTATATCCTTCTCTGTCATAATTCATTATAGTTTATTCAGAATATGTGTCGAACTTTCAACCGAGCCTGCTGAAGTTTGCTTTACAAACTGTGCTTTCTTCTTCAACTCTTTGATGTTCCTGACGCCGCAATATGACATACCACTTCGAATACCTCTTGCTAGATCATCAATAACAACCTTCACTGGACCCTTACAAGGAACCTCAACAGCAATGCCCTCAAACGATGAGTATTCTCCCTTAAATTCAACCTGCGCTTCCTTGCTGGCCATTCCTCGGTAAGACTTGAACTGTTTGCCGTCTTTTATCACAAACTCGCCAGGGCTTTCATTAGTTCCTGCCAGAAGGGATCCCAAAATAACAAAGTCAGCGCCAGCAGCGAGAGCCTTAACAATACAACCCGAATTTGTAATACCGCCGTCAGCAATGATCTTTGCTTTTCGGTCTGACCTTGCACAGTTATAAATTGTTTCAAAGCCTGGAACCCCGAACCCCGTCTGTACACGACTGCTACAAATGCTACCAACTCCAATACCACATCTAACGCTATCAGCGCCCCAATCAGCCAAATCATTGTAGCCCTCCACGGTTGCGACTGCGCCGGCCATAATATGAATATTATCTCCGACGAGTTCTCTTACTTCTTTAATAGCTTCCTTCATAAGGATATGATGCCCATGAGCAACGTCAATACAAATTACATTGCATCCAGCGATGGCCAAAGCCTCTGCTCTCTCAAGGTAATCTCCCGAAACTCCGACTGCGGCGGCGCAATTACGATACTTCTTTACATGTTTTCTAACAATATCGCATTGTTCCTTGATGCTATTATACCTGTGGACAATTGCCCCGCAGCCCGCTTCAAACATTGCCAATGACATATCAAGCTCGGTGATCGTATCCATTGAAGCTGAAATAATTGGGAGATCGAAATAAATATCCCTCTCCTTGTCTAACGTGCTTGATGTGTTTACTTCTGTTCTACTCCTAATGTCCGAATACTTCGGGACAAGCAGAACATCATCATAACAGAACGTATCTTTAATCGCTACGTCTAATGATTTCTTATCAATCTTTGAGCTAAAAGCTCGCAACTGTTCTCTATGCATATCCAAATCAAACCCCATCTTTCATCTCCTTTAGTTTCTCTACCATCTTCTCGCCTTTTTCAAAGCACTCCGGACAGTAGAGTCTGATTTCGTCTTGTTTAACAAACACTTTCCAACTGAATGCCATTTCCTTACTGTTTCTGTCAAACGGCGTATTGCAGATCATGCAGCCTTCTGGAATTCTATCAAACATATTGAACTTCTGCTTGATCTCGTTTGCCATAGTTTTCCTGAAGTCTTTGACAAGCTTCTTTGCACCATTTCTTCTAATTTTTCTTAATTGGTTGCTCATTTCTTCTCCATCATATAAACTCGTGGTCCATAACCTTTGTGACTCAACAATCCAACTCCCGATCTAAAGATGAGAACTGCTGACGGAAATGGCGCTCCATCCTTCTCAGCGCCATTGTCCAAGAACTTAAGTCTGCCCTTGACAAAGTGAATCTCATCTGCTTTCATCGCATATCGAGCCCATCGTTTGGTGTCTGTCCTTGCGGCAACCAAAGCAACAACTGTCGTGTTTGGCTGAAGAGATTCTTGATAGCACTTCTCAAGCCATTCGTCGGACTTGCTATATGGCGGATTAACAAAGACTGTCTCGCCTTTCCACGATTTCTTTAGCCCGTCGTCCTCTTCTGTGTAATATTTCTTGCACTTAGCTGTCTCATGTGCTGCACAAGGATCAAGCGTAAATCTATAAGCCTCATCAAGCTTCTTGAAGAACGCATGCGGCGTTTCCCAATCATCTTTACCACTTGAATGAACAACCTTCTTAGCATTCGCATCCATTTAGAACTCCCCTGTTGAACCCAAAGCTCCATCGCCTCGAACTCCATATTTGTTAAGATTGTCCTCTGGAGCTTCAATGACATTGCACACAATGATTGGAATCAAAACTGCTTGTGCAATCTTCTGTCCGGGCTTGATGATTTGCGTTGTCTCTCCAATGTTGTGGAGATTGACAAACACTTCTCCATCATATCCATGATCAACCACGCAAGCTCCAACAATCAGTTGCTTCTTTGATGCAACGCTTGATTTGTTCTTAATCTCCAACATCGTTGCAGATGGAATCTCAACCTTAATACCGGTTGAAAGCAGCCTTGAAGCTCCTGGCGGAATGTGATAATCCGGCGTATCATATAGCTTCTTCTGTGAACCATCCGGGCAATAAAACAGATCCATTCCGGCATCTGTGATATGCGCTCTATGCGGTAATTTGGCACTTTGCCTTAGTTTATACACTCTAATGATATTCATTTCTCTCCTTCGTACTCCTCTATGATATGCTATCGCGCAAACGATGTCAACAAAAAACCCAACCGAAGCTGGGTTTCTTTCTTAAGCTGTTCTAACTGCTCTTAAGTAATGGCTTTACTCGCCTGTGAAGCTGTCCAAATAACCATATAACCTGCATATGCTTTGTCGTCGCGGACAGATGTTGAACCTGAGTATTCAACTCGAATGCCGTCACCCAACGTTCCATAAGGGAAGTAATATGAAGCACTTGCAAAGCCCTCTGAACCACTGAAGATGGCTGAGCCTCTCGTAATCTCTCCAGCAGACTTGCTCAAAGAGCCAAGGTTTGCATCAGTTGCGCTGGTGGCCAAGCTAAGCAAATCTGAGCCGGTGAAGAATGAAACTCGATCTCCGATGTTTCCATCATCATTGTCGTGCAACTGTCCCGCAACATAGAAAACCATGTGAGTGTTGTCAGTCGCAGAGCCTGTGATGTTCGAAGGCAAGCGGATTGAAGCTGTTCCGTGCGGGTTGTCGCCATCTCGCTGGTAATAAGGAATGTATTTACCTCGCACACCTTCCTGACCGTAAATAATGCCTACTGTAATCTGCTCATCTTCGCCGCCGTCTGAAGAAGTAACTGTGAAATCTGCAGAACCTAGCTTGCTCATGTGGTAATGATAAACCAAGCCTTCGCCGAGTGATCCGTCAAAGTTGGCAAGATCAGTTGATTCGCCAGTGCCATAAGCTCCAACACCGCCGGTTGACCACAGGCCATAACTTCCACTATCGCTATCACTATCGCTAACCAATGCCAACTCTGCAGACTTAAATGATGCAGATACCGAACCTGACTTGCTAAGTCCTTGCCACATCAAAGCCTCTTCTAGAGAAGCTGTTAGGCTCGTAGACTCTGATAGAGTCGTTAGACCAGTGTCATCTAACACTCGTCTGATATTCTTTTTTACTTTCCGTTTTCTTGGATTAGGCATGCAATTAAAACTCCCACTATAAACAACGCTACTATAAATAGTGTTGTCAGATTGAAAACTCCAGATGTTCTAAGTCAGCAATTTGAAATTGTGTTTTAGGGATCTCGATGAAAAGCCCCATTTGTCATTATGCTCTAGCTTAGCGATATATGGTTTGTTCAAACTAATCTTATCAGACAGCGGGCGGATTCCCCAACACTTGATATCATTCTCTTTGCTTGTCGAATCAATAACCCTTAGAATCCAATAGGTTTTGCCGTGCTTGGTTTCTTTGACAATAACCTCTTTCGGGATGAACCATGCGATCTTAAGCTTGCCGTCCCAGTCACCCAATGCTGGGATCTTGAGCTTTGCAAACTTATCCAGCATGTCTTCTTTAAGGACCAACTCCAGTGGATAAACCCCCGTCAAGTCCGAGATGTAGCAGATCTTCTCTGATAGTGAGAAGTCACCCTCTTCCTTATAAAGGTCTATGTTCTTATTAAGTTCCTTCTTTGTTCTCGGTCGATCAACCGCGATTGCTGACCAGAACGACTTAAGTCCTGTGAATCTATCATCAACCAATTCATTCAATGCTTGTGATCTACAAAGTACATCCAGAGCTTTCTTATTAAGCTTAGAATACACAACGTTCTCGTTGAACAGAAAATCCTCGACATCTCTGAATGGCCGATTGATTAGAATCTGATCAATCGCTTTGTCTCCCAAGCCTTTGATCGCCGTCAGGGGTTGAATCAGCGTCTTGCCATCCTTTGAAATTTCCCATGTCCTGCCAGAGTTGTTGATATCAACTCTCTTGATTTTATAGCCAAAGCTCTTGGCCAGATTCACTGCCTTTGCTTTGCGCTTCTCTGGCTCTTTGTCAAGAAATGCTGCCATCCATTCTGCCGGGAAGTAATGAGCCAACCAAGCGCACTGGAACGAAATGATTGAGTAACCAGTCGCGTGAGCAAGGTTGAAGCCGTAACCACTGAAGAACTCCATGGTCTGCCAGAGATCTCCACCGTCGATATTGGATAGGCCCTTTTCTTTGCAGCCGGCAATAAACTTGTTGTAAATCTTCTTCTTCTCTCTCTTTACCTTTGTCTCTTCTGCTCCCTTCTTGGTCAACAGCTTGCGCAGCTTGTTGCCCTCGTCCAAAGAGATACCCTTGCCAAGCTCATGAGCTAGTTGGGCAATCTGCTCTTGGAAAATCAACTGACCATATGTTTCCTTGGTCACTCTCTTAATTTCCTTGTTCAGATATGAGATATCTTTCTTATTGTTCTTCGCCTTAACATAAAGCCTGTCAACTTTTGCGGACAATGGGCCGGGGCGAAAGATCGAGGTCACAGCAGACAAGTCAACAAGATTATTGGGCTTGGCCAGCTTGCTCAAGTTCTGCATTCCAGCTTCTGTGAACTGGAAAATGCCTGCGAATTTGCCCTTTTGAAAAATACTCTTGTAAACAGCCTTGTCGCTCATGTCAAGGACATCTGGGTGCAATGCGCCATTATAATAACCACGAACGTCCTCAAACGTTGGGTCTTGGATGTCTGCGTGGCGTCTGAGGATGTGTCTGATACATTCGTCAACCATTTGAAGTGTGGACAAGCCGAGCAAATCAAACTTGATAAACCCCAATGGTTCCAAGTGTCTGACGTTCTGGCCTTCGCTCCACGGGGTTTGAATGGTGCCGCCGCTGTTAATTAACGGCATATTGTGATTGACAGAATCTGCAATCAGAACTCCTCCAGCATGTCTAGAAACTGAACGGACTTGTCCCTGCAAGGTTGTAACATGCTCCTTAACTTCGGGGTGATCATTGAGGAATCTCTGCAATGAACTTGAATATGCCATGATCTCTTGGAATGTCGGCGTATAAACACCAGCCTTGATACCATTGGCGGCCTTAGCTTTGGGCGTTGCCTCGAAAACCATAGACTTTGTGACTTTGTTTACTTCAGTATAAGAAATACCATAGAATTTTGAAATGTCTTTAATTAGTGATCTCAACTGTAATGTGTTGTAGTTTGAGATTGGGACAACATTGTCCTCTCCCCACTTATCAATGAAATGTTCAGTCAATCCAATACGATCCGAGACATCATAATCAATGTCGGGATATCCACTTGACTCATCTTTTGTCATAAACCGGCTAAACAGCAGATTATGCTTGATCGGATCGACCTGTGTGATCTCCAACAGGTATGCAACAAGCGATGCTGCTGCTGAGCCTCTTGACGGCCCAACCAGCATGAGTTGCTGCGCTTCGTCGCTGATCTGTTTCATTGTCAGAAAGTACTTTGAAAAGCCCCTGCTGAAAATGGTGTCTAGTTCGTGCTTAAGGCGGTCTGTGTACTTCTTGCTAGTTATGCCTCTCGCAGCCATGGCGTCATCACAGTGTTTCTTCAGCAGATCGTCAGGTGACGAACTGCGGTCATAAACAAAACTTGGGAGCTTGACCCTTGTATCTAGCTTATAATCCTGAATAACGTTGAACGCAATGTCGTGAGTTCTGGTGATTGTAGCCTTGATATACTCGTCATCATACTCAACACCACACTGCTTAGAATAGCTTTTGTAGGCTTCCCACATTTGGTCGCCATTCTTCGGATATAGCTCGTATTTAAGATCTGCGCGAGTTTCCGGAATCGGATCATCGGCGTAATCCTTCTTTTTGCCCATCCAGCCAAGCTTGTTGTACATTACCCGACTCTTAAACAATTCCGGTCTTGGGTAATGTGCGTCAGCGGTTGAAACCACCTCAATCCCCAAGTTTTGACAGGCTTGAATAACATGCTTATTAATGGCGTGTTGCTCGGGAATTGAATTCCACTGAACCTCGCCATAGAAGCGATCACCAAAAATCTCAAAAAATTGGGCTGCTAAATTTTGGACGGATCTCAACGTTTCATCTTCGCCCTTATCACGGGTTTTCCAATATTCCTTTGCAAGTGGCCCGCCCATGCAAGCCGAAGTGCAAATGACACCTTCGCCATATTTGCGCAACATATCGAAGTCAATTCGCGGATAACGATAGAAGTTCTCGCTCTTATATGACTCCGAAACCATCTTGAAGATGTTCTTCAATCCAATCTCATTCTGAGCTAGCAGAATCAAATGTGCCCGTCTATTCAGGACGTTCTTGGTGTACTTCTTTGTCTCTTCTTCGTCTTCGACAGTGAGTTCGACAGATTCCTTCTTCTTTTTGGTCTTTGACTCTTCGTACTCTTTCTTCCAGTCTTTAATCGAATCAATGAAGTAAGCTTCAATGCCATAGATCGGTTTGAACTGCTTGCCATCTTCATTCATCTTTTTAGCATGAAGATATTGATAGACTAGTCCATTCATGTTGCCGTGATCGGTAATCGCCAAAGCATTCATGCCGTTCTCATAAACAAAGTCCATATGATCTTTCGGATACCCGATGGCATCGAAGATACTGAACGTTGTATGGTTATGCAACCCGACAAACGGGATGCTCGATTTCACTCTCTTAATATTGCTCATCACAATCCTCCAAATCTTTCATAAGATCTATAATCTGTTCCTCAAGAACGGCTACTTCAACAGCACGCACATTCATTATCGCTTCAACAAGAAGCTTCTGATCGTCCCCAAGCTCAACCCAATTCAATGGCCAACCAAGCCTTTCAAGTAAGCTAATTGGCAAGTCTTTGTATAGTTCATTATTCGTCATTCACAGCTCCTTATTCTGTTCACAACTGCCTTCTTCATAAAGATATCAGGCTTTGTTAGCACATGCTCTGAAACCATGTAATCCATGTATCCATCCCAATCGTGAGGTTCATTATACCACGGCAGGGTGATGGGGTCAACGCCTTCGAACTTGAGCGGCTTGAACACGTCTTTGTAGGACAAATTGCCAGTCAATCGTCGCATTCCCAGCAGCGCATTGATGTCTCTCAACTGCTGATAATCGAATGTGAATCCCATCTTGTGTCCAGTCATGATGCTTTGGCCTTCATGCTCAATATACAAAGTCTTTCCGTTCTTAATATTTGCTCGATGATTTCCTATAATTGATGGATCATACAACGCCATTGGGAACGCTGCGTAATATGTGCTTGGCATTGTGAAATACCCAACACCAAACGACATTCTGGTTGCAAAGACGGCTGAGTTAATAACTCCCCAAGCTTCTCCATATCGTTGGCGGCGAAATTTAACAAGTTCTGGGACGTAATAAACATAGATCCGGCGCTTGCTATCTTCTGGGAATTTATCAAATGTTCTTCTTATATATTTTGGGTCTTCAACATAGTCGCCAATGCGTTTCTTGATTAGATTCTGCCAATTGTCGTTGACGGTTATCCAGATCGTATGGCAGCCGGCATATGCACACTCAGCTATCGCACGGTCCAACAGTGTGTAACCTTTGCCAATCGGCATCAGGCAGTCTAACCAGTCAAATCCGAAATCGTTCGGTGAATCTGGCAGTGATATGCATCCTGCGATATATGTGGTGTTTCTGTCCCTTCTTGACGGCCTGCCAAAATATGTTCTTGGTTCTTTTTGCAAAATTCCTCTATCTCTCGGTGATCATAGACCACGCCTTCTCGTTCTTTGTATATGTTGATGTCTTCGTTGTACACCCTTCTATTAATGTGCTCTACTTCCAGCCCTCTAACAAAATACGGAAGCTTGCTCTGCAACACCATGTCTTTTACTGTGTATTTCAGTGACGTAATCGAATACTCAAAGTCTTCAGCAGCAAGCTGGTCAAGGTGAGACTCGGCCAGCAGCCTGTTATGCTTTGTGAAAATCACCCTCTCTGCTAAGTCGTGTTCACCATATAGCAGAAACGTATCATGTTTCTTCGTTGTGACCTTACATTCATCGACCATTCTCAAAGGTTTCTCAATGATATCCTCCATTTCTAGGCCCCTGATCAAGTCTCCGTTGAACACCACCAACTCATCAAACTCAATGATTGATTTTTTAACCCCGTTGATTGTTAGCTCAAGCGACTTGTCAACGATGGTCACAGACCTAACATCCGAACCATAGACCATTCCGGCGAGAGACAACACTCCAGCAATGTATTCTTTTAACTCAACAAGATTTCTACCAAATTGAACAGCGCCCTTTGATGTCTTTTTGACGACCGCTTTATTTTCAAAGGGCAACTGTTCAAAGCTCAATTTGGCAGGTAGGCACTCATAAGGATTGGTTCTATCATCATTGAAGTATACAATCGGCACGTTATGAGTGTACGCGTACAGCAACGACTGAAGATTGTTGCCTATTACGACTCTTTGATTGTGCAAGCGCATACGTGGTTCTCAAGGATGATATAAACATCTTTCCATCCGGCCTCTTCGGATCCGGGAGGCGTTGGAACTTTCTCCATCATTGATGGTTCGATTAGCACGTAATCTCCAACTTCGAAGTCTGGCATTGACTTGAGATAACCATAACCTGCGACCTTTGCCCACACCTTCTTCTTTGGCTCATACACCATTGAATCTTCTGGAACAACGAAGGTGTTCTGTCTATCTTCTTTCTCTGGCAGGGTTTCTACCAACAAATATCGATCACAACAATGTACATTAAGTTTTGGATCCATTACTCGTCATCCCTCAAAGCCTTCTCGACCTGATTGTAGTAATCACCAAGCATATCAAAGTTGGTGTCATCCTTAAGCAAACGCAATGCTTTCACTGCCATCTTAATCTCATCCTTTGATAACCACCCGTTATCAACATAGTTCCGCTTAAGATCTTTCAGATCCTCTTTATACGGCTTGATGCACGCTTCCACTTCGGATTGAGCCTTCACAAAATCAGTGATGTACTCAGCTTTACTTTTCTTATTCAACATTTTAACTCCTATATTACAAATGTTCCTGAAGATCTTTTAAATCTCCAATTAAATACCGCTTCTCGTCGACAACCAATGTCACAATTGGCGGATTCATGTCGTTGGCAATTGCCATTCTTTCAACCGTCTTCCTATCGAAGATCAATTGGTGTTCTTTTCCAGCTCTCACAAGTTCTTCAACGATCTCATAGAAAGAGGCGCCGGGTTCGCCGGCATAAACTTCGTAGTATGTCACTTAGAACTCCAAAGAAAATCCGGATCACCAGATCTGTCACAACCATCACAAGTGCTATTGCAATCAGCACAGTCCTTATCGCTTTCTTTATCATCTTCCCTCGCAATTATTGTGGTTATCAAAGCCCTTGCTTCGACTAACATTTCTTCTCTGATCAGGTGCATCAAATCGCCTTTTTCTTCAACCGTCATTAGCGTCCTCCCTGCGTGTCGTGATACCATTATACCACAGGCACGACGAACGTCAAGGACTCTTATTATTAATAGTCGAATAGGACAACAGTATTAGGATCCTGAATGAGGACGCCCACATTGGCCGGCTTCACGTCCCAGATTACTTCGTAAGCATCACGCCAACTCTTTGAGCCGGCATCTTTGATAGCCTTAGTGGCAACAGCAAGTATACTCTCAACGTGTTCTCTGGATAACAATTCAATCTTTCCGTCTGGGCGTATCGTCGCTTGGAAACTCTTGGTTCGTACACCGTCGTTACGGAACATATAGTCTAACAGAGAGTACTTTATCCTTAAGAAATCTGATTGTAGCTCAAAGCTGTCAGTATATATTTTGTCCAGCGGAATAAGCTTTGGCATCTCAACGTAGTACAAATCATCTGCGGCATTTGAAAACGTGATCGCTCCATGATCATAAATCATTGGAGTGCTCTTTGTGGCTGATTTAGTTTTGAACACGTCTTCTTGGCTTTTTAGATGTTTTTCGGCATCAACAGTGCCAGTCGGATCCGATCTCTTGAATCTGGAATCATATCCACCCCACGAGATCTTTAATACATGGCCATTCTCTAACTCGAACACAACTCCAAAATTACCATGCCCAAGATACTTGAGCAACTTCTCTTGCTTAAAGATATCGTTCTCTGCGACCATCAAAGCAATCTGGTGTGTTAGCGAGCCGATTTGGCGGGCCGCATTAGAAATTGAATATTTTTCAACAACAATCTCTCTCAGCCTCTCATTGTTAGCCATCAACTTGAAGTTGTGGTTCTGAAGGCTATTCATGCCCATTGTGTTGAGGAGTTTCTGAACAATTTCGGGATCTGCGTAGCTAACTGTGTCGGGCCTCTTTGGTGTTGGTGCGCGGACTGCTTGCTTTGCCATCTCTCCCCAATCGTCGCCTGTCCAATCGGGATCTCCCTCCTGTGGCTTCCAGTTGGCACTGTCGCCCGGATCCCAAGCCTCATTGATGAGGAACTCTCTCCAACCTTTGAAGTGTTCGTCCATCATGATAGGTTGTTTAATACTCTCTGGATATCTAAACCCGCTGTGTCGATCTTGCGTCTGGTCAGGTGGAAATGGCTAACGACACCCTTGAATTTGCCCTTGCTAGCTTCCTTGTGAACCGCGTACAGCGCATTGCCCGCTGCATCCTCCGGGGATTGCAGTGGAATACCATAGTGCGAGCACAACGCATCCACGAGTGCTGAGTAGGCTTGTATCTGAACTCCGTAGAAGCCGAGATGATCCCCGAGCTTCCGGCCATGGATAACAGAATCTGTCACGATAGGCCGGGGTCCGAAGCCACGCCTTTCATATATCTTATTATACTTTGTGTAGTACGCGTTGCTTAGGTCAATTCCAATGCTCTTGTTGTTAACAACCCTGATTCCGGCGTGCCAACAAGCGTGATTTGTATCAACAAACTGATAGATCGTTCCATCGTTGTCGATAGCAAAGTGAGTTGAGATTCCTTTCTTCCTCAGAATATTGTAACAACTGGCAGCCGACAATGCAACATCCCAGTGTGTAGCGATCATCGATGGCTTGCGCTGCCTGCTGTATGTTCTGTAATTACCTTTTGGAAGAACGAGTGACTCTGATGTATCAATCGATACAACCTTATCCCATTCAATTTCAACCTTCTGTTCGTTGCAGATGATGTAGTTTGACTTCTGCGTGCCCGGCAGCATCTCAATATCCACCGTGCGTTGTGTGAACAGACGCCTAAATGTAACTGGACCAACCAAGCCATCAGACTTAAGCCCGTATTCTTTTTGGAATTCCTTGATTGCTTTGATTAGCTTGCGGCCGAAACCTTGTACGCCAAACCACGAAGGCAGCCAGCCTAATTTGGCTGAACTTGCTGTATTGTAAAATATCTTCTGATCAAACGTCATTATTAAGGACTCTTAGCTCTGTGAACATGCGCTGGTGTTACGCTCGTCTTGTTCCTTAACGAGTTAAGGCTATCCGCATTAATGGTTTGGCTAACCAACACAATTAATATAGCTGAGAATGAAACTGCCAGAAACATCATCACCGATGTCACTGGATTGCCAGCGACCCAGTCTGCGACCTGTCGTATCCTAGACTTGTTTGCTTCCGAGATACTCTTGACAATGTTTGCATGCTCTTGCGTGTTTTCTTGTGATTGTTTCTTAAGATCCTCTCTTAGTTCTTTCACTTCGTTCACCGTAGAGTTTTGAGCTTCGACTGATTGCTTTGTTAGTTCAATCAATTTATCAACCATATACATCTCAAGAGATTCGCCATTGGCTGGTGAGGTTTCTTGTGTCTCTTCCTCTCTGACTGCTATCACGGTTGGTCCTGCCATTATTTATCATCCTTTGAGAAGTTGTTTCTTCCTTATTTCATTAAATCTTTCATTCTTTGCGCCTTTCTGTTGTTCAAGCTCCTTTAGAAGGAGGTCGATCATGTGCGGATATTTAAGTGTAAACTCCGACATTGTTAGTTTTTCTTTTGCGCAAATCTGGTCTACTTTTTCAGCGATTAGTCCCATCATTAAATCCTTTGTGGGCTTGTTGCCACCCATAGCAATTGACATAATTTGAATCATTATGCTCATAAATTTTAACAGAACCTGGACGATTCTTCAGCTCTTTGTTTTCTTTTTTATCTTTAATCACTGATGTGTTAGATGTCACAGACAGACCGAGTATGATCAGTAATCCTATTAAACTATCCATATAAAGTTTCTCCCTTGTATCTCGATGCATTATAAATAGTCCTTCCGAAGTACAAAAATACAACTAGTTATGTTATGAAAACTGTTTTTCGTTTGCTGCTCATAATCCTTCTCGTTTTGACAACATTGTCGTGCGCTTCCTATCAGAAAGTAAAGATGGGTCATATTCTCCCTAGAAACTCATTTGTTAAGCTCAGTAAGTTGTTAACTGTATCATATTGCGACCCTGTGAAAAAGCTGTGCGTAACTAAAAAGTTTGGTTCGTCTGCTAGTGGTGTTGTGATCAAAAAGAATTCTAAAGGAGTCTTCATTCTGACCGCTGGTCACGTTTGTTCAAATAATTTCTTGCAACAGTTCAAAAACATGCGTCATTCTCTAGAATTCACAGCAATTGATATCCAAGGTAACCATCATGCTGTACAAACGATCAGTATTAACACGAGGTATGACCTGTGCATGCTGTGGTCCAAAGACTTCATTGCACCTGCTGCCGTCATGTCGCAGACAGCACCAGTAATTGGTGACAAAGTTTATAATCTTGCCGCGCCTGCTGGTATCTTTAGCCGCAATATGATTCCGATCCTCGAAGGGTACTTCAGCGGCTTCTATGGCAAGTCTGCTATCTTTTCCATTATGGCAACTGGTGGGTCATCTGGGTCGCCTGTCTTTAATAACAAAGGTCAAGTCGTTGGCATGATTCACTCAGTCTTTGTAAGGTTCCCGGCCTTGGCTCTTGGCGCGCAGCACGGCATTCTCAAAGAATTTGTCGAGTCAACCGTCGCAGAATATGAAAAGAAACTATTCTTCAATCAAGTACTAACGATTCTAACTGTTATGACAAGCATGTTCACGGTGGGGCCTTAATCCACTTGTCATAGACCTTCTTCAGTTGTCTTGCTTTCGTCTGGAGTTGATCCAACTCTTTCAGGGATACTGTTTTCCCTCTCGCCTTCATTGCTGACCACAGTTCCTGTTCTATCTCTGAACTCAAGGTCAGAATCATCTGTATTTTCTCTTGTGTTGTCACCTAAAACTCCTGTTTTCTCAAGCAATATCAACACTCCAACAAACATTGCCGCTGTTAGCAAAACTGCTCCCGGTGCAAATATAATGACACTTAAAAATAGCTCGAACATTATTGATGTATCCATAACAAAATCTCCTTATGATCCTGCTATAATTATACACCCTTAGCCCTTAAAAGTCATAGTCTTGTTGCACCATTTTGATATGGCATGTTTGTACTACTCAATGATTGATTCTCTCGTCGTGGCACTTGTCGCATCTGGTTCTCCACCAACCACTCTTCCTCAAAGTCCCTGGCATTCCGCACTCTTCACAGGTAATTTCGCTCATGGCCTCTGCCATCGTAATCATGCCGTCAGTGTATTCGTCGCCGCCTGTGATATAGAATCGGAGTGTTCCGAACTTCTCTTTGACTTGTACAGCAACTGGCTGCAAGCTCTCTCTTTTGGACTCGGGGATATTGTTGTCTGTATGGAACTGGATGTGCTGGCACAATTTATCAATGATGTGGAACCATCCGTCTTTTGGAAATCCCCAACACATCAGGGTTTTCATCTTTGACTCATTGCGATCCTTAAAGATCTTTGGGTACTTTTCACACAATTCGTTATCTAATTCTTTTTTCATTCTTTTAATTCCTTCCAAATCCTAATCGTTTCTGGGAAATGCTCTTGCGCAATCTCAAGGCAGGCTTGGGCTGCCTTCCTGATTTCCCATTGTGCCCCTTCATGTGTTCGAAGGTGAACGAACTTCAACAGATTGTGCAGTGAAACCGTTCCGTAATACTCAGTATATAAACTCTGTGGCAAAACCATTCGAGCTTGTTCTCTGCAAACGCCCTTGGCCATTAGAGCTTCGTAGTATTGCAAAGCTCCCTCATTGAACACCCTTATACCCAAATCAGCTTTGTATCCACTCCAACAAAAGCCGGCGGGTCCGTCTGACCCTGTAACCCACGGATTAATCAACTCGTTGTCTTTGCTCGCTTGTCTATTTGACTCGTGCTGTTGCCTGAATTCTTTTGGCTCATAAAACTGAATGTCCTTGTCTGTGTATCTCCTTGAGATCTCGTTGTAAGCCCACGTTCGATGTCGATGGTGCTGGGATCTAACAAACAATGGAACAACGAACTTGAATGTAATGCTTGAATGCTCAAACGGGCTTGTATGCTTGTGTTCCAACAGGTATTTAATGAGCTTCTTGTCTTTGTTACTCAGCGGGTTGTCGTTGTCCTGACCAAAGCTGACCCTGGCAGCATTGACTGCTGTCTTGTCGTCACCCATGTGCCTGATATACTGGACTCTTCCGATGTTGTCATCATATAGATAAACTGTATTACTTGCCATCTTTCTTTCCTCTCGCTTCCACAAAAGCTTCTATATCAAAAAACCCAAACTTTTTCGCTTGTTCGTCCAAGTCATCTTGCCAGTTGTGGCCGCCGCCGCAGCACCAATCACAGCCTTCTGCTGTTTCCGACCACTTTATAAACTTTTTGCCGTCTATCAACAGCTCTTTAATGGTCATCTCACAAGCTCCATTGTTAGAAAGATAACAAGACACAGGAATCCTGCACCCGTTACCATCCCAGAACAGAACGTTGCCTTCCAATCCCATTCGCTCTTAACCGTCTCTATCAAATCATTCCACATCTTTCTCTCCATCGTTCTTAAGGCACCTGTAAGCCCGTGCCTTCCTGCGGCCCTGCCCCTATTTAGATCACCTCACTTCAGGGGCAGTCAACTCCTTAAAGTAATACCTCTGCACTCCATCATATAGCATCAGGCAGAACGTTCCCATAACCAGCGAAGCATACAATCCAATTGCTGCTGGTGCTATGGCCGGGCTTGTCCACATGACAAACGCTGACAGCGGAAACATGAACTTGGCTGCTATAAACATTGCTGCTGCAATCTTCTGGTTCCTGTTTGCTGATTGAAACAGGCATCTAATGTATTCGAACTTAAACTTGCTCATTTCGCCCTCATCTGATCTGAATTTGCCGGCTCGTATTTCAAACCATGCTGTTCTGACTCAACCATGCCAGTATAAATCACAATCTCACCTTCATCTGAACATTCCCAATCAATTGATTCTGAATATTCAACCATGTCGTTAAGCAAATCAAACAGCTCCCTTCCAACATCAGACTCTTCAATTGTTATGCCGTTGTTCATCCTCAACCTTCCCAATGTCTTTAATCTGATCCACTCGCCAGTTCGTGCCAGTTTTCCCAAGCATTTCATGGACTAAACCATAAGCTGAACTAGCTGCTTCTGCGAATGATTGGCGGGCCACTGTCTTGTATTCTGTCTCATTCTTCGGATCACACTTGATCCAGATTCTAAATTTTCTCATTATTCCGCCCATTTCTCAAGTTCAACATGATCGATCTCATCGTCGCCATCCATAACAACCTTCACGATCTTCCAACCATCTACTTCAAGCGATGGCAGATCTTCATACTTGAAATTGTGCCGAATGGGGCCGGCGTGGACATGTACACGCCATGGAACAAATACGCGTTGTGGTTCAGTAAACAGCCTCGCAAACCACGGCCTCTCATTGTATCGTTTAAGCTGCTTCTTATACTCCTCATACAATTTGTAATCTCTTTCGTAGTTCGGATTCTTGGTCACGATCTTTTT
>CEPZ01021801.1_pt1 | contig 34742 bp, 50 predicted proteins | sample 530461 | NCBI WGS metagenome assembly CEPZ01 (sample SAMEA2620106, study PRJEB7988) | marine metagenome | isolation source: saline water (ENVO:00002010), including
TTTTTTTATTCTAATTATATCCAATGAACGAAAGTGAGGAAATTATTACTTATTTTTGTTTAAATCATTAAAATGGACATATATAATTTAATTGAAAAAGCTAGAAAAACAGGAAAAATAGAAAAAGGAACAAACGAAGTTACAAAAGCAATTGAAAGAGGAACTGCAAAGTTTGTTGCATATGCTAGTGATGTAGAACCAAAAGAAATTATTCAGCATATACCTCTTTTATGTAAGGAAAAAGGAATTCCCTGTAAGGAAGTGGATAAAAAACAAAAACTGGGAATTGCGGTTGGTCTTCCTGTAGCAACATCCTCAGTTGTAATAATTGAAGAAGGAGAAACTAAAGAAGAAATTGCTTCTTTGAAATAGTTCTTAAAATAAAAAATGAAACCACAAAAACAAGGACAAACAAAACCACAATCAACTAAAGGAAAGGATAGAATTCTAGGAGAAGTAGCTCCGGCAATTGTAGAAGAACTTATTGGAAGAACTGGATTTCGTGGTGAAATTACTCAAGTTAAATGTTTAGTTCAGGAAGGAAGAGATAAGGGAAGATCAATGAGAAGAAATGTTAAAGGACCTATTAGAATTGGAGATATTTTAATGCTTAGAGAAACTGAAATTGAAGCAAGAAGAATTAAATCAAAAGTAACAAAAGGAGCTTATACTTAATATGCCTAAATGTGTTTATTGCAAAGAGGAATATGATATTCCTAGAGGATTAACTCTTGTTAAAAATGATGGAACTATTAATTATTTATGTTCTTCAAAGTGTAGGAAAAATATGAAAATGAAGCGTAGAAAGGTTAGATGGATTAGTAAGAAAAAGAAGAGTAAAAAAGAGTAAAAAACATAATTTTTAAGTTTTATCGTCGATAAAACCGCAGAAAGCTTTATAAACTAACTTGATTTTAATTTAATATATTAGGAATTTTCTATCCTAAAATTTAATAAAAATATAAAAGAATTATTGAAAATGTCAGGAAAATATGACGCAACACACATAAAAGTTCTTGAAGGACTTGAAGGAGTAAGAGCAAGACCTTCTATGTATATAGGTTCAACAAGCAAAGATGGACTCCACCATTTAATTTATGAGGCTGTTGATAATTCTGTTGATGAAGCTCTTGCAGGACATTGTACTAAAATAAAAGTAGCAATAAACAAAGATGGGTCTGCAACAATTGAAGATGATGGTAGAGGAATTCCAGTAGATATTCATTCTCAATATAGAATCCCTGCTGTGGAAGTTGCTTTAACAAAATTACATGCAGGAGGAAAATTTGACAAGAAAACATATATGATTTCTGGAGGATTGCATGGAGTTGGAATATCAGTTGTTAATGCTTTATCTAAAAAACTAATAATTGAGATAAAAAGGGGAGGAAAAATTTACAAACAAGAATATTCAAAAGGAAAAGCTAAATCAAAACTATCTACTGTTGGAAAATGTGAAAAGAGCGATACTGGAACAAAAGTTACTTTTTTCCCTGATGATGAGATCTTTTCTACATTAAACTTTGATTATAAAGTTTTGGAAACAAGATTTAGAGAAATAGCCTTTTTAAATGCGGGATTGAAAATAACCTTAAATGATGAAATAAAAAATAAAAAAGAAGAGTTTTTTGCTTCAGGGGGTTTAATTGAATTTGTAAAGTGGGTAAATAAATTAAAAGAAGTTTTGCATAAACCAATTTATTTTAAAAGAGAAATGAATAATAATATTATTGAAATTTCTATTCAGTATAATAGTGGGTATCAAGAGCATATTTTTGGGTTTGTAAATACTATTAATACTGTTGAAGGAGGAACACATGTTTCTGGTTTTAAAACAGCTTTAACAAGAGTAATTAATGATTATGTAAGAAAAAAGGGAATTATTAAAAATGGAAAAGGCGAGGGTCTTTCAGGAGATGATGTTCGTGAAGGATTAACTTCAATTATTAGTATTAAAATACCTGATCCTCAATTTGAAGGGCAAACAAAAACTAAATTAGGAAATAGTGAAATTAAGGGTTTTATTGATTCAATTGTAACGTCTGCTTTATCAGAGTTTTTTGAAGAAAATCCTACAATTGCAAGAAAAATTGTTTCAAAAGCTGTAGATGCTGCAAAAGCAAGACTCGCTGCAAAAAAAGCTAAAGATTTAGTAAGACGGAAAAATGCATTTTCGCTAGGAGGATTACCTGGAAAACTTTCTGATTGCTCTTCTAAGAAATCAGAAGATACTGAAATTTATATTGTTGAAGGAGAAAGTGCTGCAGGAAGTTCAAAAATGGGAAGAGATAGAAATATTCAGGCAATACTTCCATTAAAAGGAAAAATATTAAATGTAGAAAAATCAAATCCTACAAGAGCTCTTTCAAGTGAAGAAATTACAAATTTAATAACTGCAATTGGAACAGGTGTTGGAGAAAGTTTTAATTTAGAAAAATTAAGATATAATAAAGTAATAATTATGACTGATGCAGATGTTGATGGAGAGCATATTAAAACATTATTATTAACATTCTTTTTTCGGTTTATGCCCCATTTAATTGAAAATGGAAATATTTATGCTGCAATGCCTCCACTATTCAGAATTAGAAAGAAAAAAGATTATTATGTTTATTCTGATGAAGAACTTAAAAAAACTATAGAGAAATTAGGAGCAACTAATGTTACAAGATTTAAAGGACTAGGTGAGATGAGTGCAACTCAATTATGGGACACAACAATGAGTCCGAAAACAAGAAAACTTAAAAAGATATTTATTGAAGATGCAGTTGAAGCTGATAGAGTTTTTTCAATGTTAATGGGTGATGATGTAGCATCAAGAAAACAATTTATTCAAGAAAATGCAAAGGAGGCTCAATTAGATGTTTAAAAAATGCTTGATAGAATAAATATTCAAAAAATTAATGATGAGATGAAGTGTAAACCTGGGAATCATACAAGTTATTGTAGAGATTATAAAGAACCTTATTGTGAAAAAACATGTGATTATGCAAATGAAATACAAAAGAGACTGGAAAAAGAAAGTATGGAGGATTTAAGATGGAATTTAAAAAAATGAGAAATATTATTTTAATATTTGTAATTCTAGCAATAATTATTTCTGTAGTAATTTTCGCAAAGAATATTTCAGTTGCTAATGCAATTAAAGAACAAATTGTTTATGAAGAATCCTTAGTTGAAAATTGCGAATGTATAGAAAAAGAAAGGATTAAATGTTTTGAGGGATATGAATTAGATGGAAGATTTTGTAGGAAAGAAAAGAAAGTTACAAATGTTTTAAGAGCATGTTCAAAATATAATTGTTCAGGAGAAATTCATAATTTAGAATGAAAACAAAAAAAGAAAAAACTTTCAAGATGAGAAAATGTCCAAAATGCAATAATGAGGATGTAGGGATAATTATTGGAGAAAATGGAATTTGGGAATGCCATAAATGTAAATGGAAGGGAAGAGACATAAAAGAAGAAGAGTTAACTGAAGATGAATTTATGAAACATTTGGATGAAAAAGGAGAAGAAGTAAGTTAAAATGGTAAAAGTACTAGGAAGAAAATACTTATATATTATTTGTATTCCAAAACAAATTAATGGTATAAAACCAGTTTATGTATTGAATTGTAATGAATATAATAATTTAAGATGCACAAAAACATGCAATTATGCAAGAAAACAAATTCGTATTGAAAAATTAAAGATGTTTAAAGAAAAAATATTCAAAAAGATAGATTCTTAAGAAATCATAAAAAATTAGAAGGTAAAGAATATTTAATTTAAAATGAAAGAAGAGAATAATAACGAGACTACAAAAGGAATCCTTAATACTGAGATTTCAGAAGAAATGAGAAAAGCATACTTAGATTATGCTATGTCGGTTATTGTTTCACGTGCTATTCCAAGTATCGAAGATGGATTAAAACCTGTTCAAAGAAGAATTTTATATGCAATGAATTCTATGGGTTTAAAACCAAATTCTCAAACAAAAAAATCAGCAAGAATTGTAGGGGATGTTATTGGTAAATTTCACCCGCATGGAGATACTGCTGTTTATGATGCGATGGTACGAATGGCTCAAGATTTTTCTTTAAGATATCCTTTAGTATTTGGTCAAGGAAATTTTGGGTGCTTCACAGCAAATACAAAAGTTAAACTTGCAGATGGAAGGGATTTGTCTTTTTTGGAATTAATAGAAGAACAAAAACAAGGAAAAAGAAATTTTACATTCACTGTTGATAAGAACAATTTAATTAAGATTGCAGAGATAAAAAATCCAAGAAAAACAAAAGAAAATGCAGAAATTATGAAAGTTGTTCTAGATAATGGAGAAGAAATTAAGTGTACATTAAATCATAAGTTCATGCTTAAAAATGGAAATTACAAGGAAGCTAAAGATTTGGAATCTGGAGACTCTTTAATGCCCGTCTACTCTAAACTATCCACTAGGGAAGATAATCCAAAAGCAATTGGTTATAAAATGATTTTTCAACCCAAATCAAAAGAGTGGGATTTTGCCCATATCCTTTCAGATAACTGGAATTTAGAAAATGGAATTTATACAAAATCTACCGGAAGAATAAGACATCATATAGATTTTAACAAACTGGATAATAATCCTGATAATATTAGAAGAATGCACTGGAAAGAACATTGGAAGACACACCATAATTTTACTTCTATGAAACATAGAATTGATTCGGAATATAGAAAAAAATTATCTAATGGCAGAAAGAAATTTTGGAGTAATGAAGAAAATAGAAAGAATTATTCCCAAAGAATGACTATTAGAAATTTAAAGAATTGGAAGAAGAAAGCTTATCGTGAAAAGATGATTCTAACTTTGAGCGAGGTTAATAAAAGATATTTAAAAGAACATCCTGAGAGAGTTGAAGAGATTAGAAAAACTGCTTCAATAACTATGAAAAGATTATGGACAATTCCAAAATACAAAAAATTATTTCATAATAAAATTATAGCTAGCAATAAAAGAAGAAAAACTAATTTAACTGGAAAGAAAAAATTCTTAACAATTTGTGAATACTTAAAAAATAATGGGCTAATTGTTAATAAAGAAAATTATGAAGAAATAAGGAAGAAAATTTTTGGAATAAAAAGTTTTACTAGCTGGGATTTAGGAGTTAATAAATATTATAATAATGATAAAAATTTATTATTATGCGAGATAAATGGAAATCATAAAGTAGTTAAGACTGAATTATTAAACGAATTTGTTGATGTTTATGATCTAACAATTGATAAAACACATAATTTTGCTTTGTCATCAGGAATTTTTGTTCATAATTCAATTGATGGAGATCCTCCAGCAGCTTATAGATATACAGAAGCAAAACTTACAAATATTTCAACAGAGCTTATTGAAGATATTGATAAAGAAACAGTAAAATTTAATCCAAATTTTGATAACTCCCTGAAGGAACCTAAATTACTTCCAGGAAAACTTCCAACATTAATGTTAAATGGTGCAACAGGAATTGCAGTTGGAATGGCAACAAATATCCCTCCACATAATCTAACAGAAGTTTGTGATGCTATTACTACATATATTAAAAAACCAGATATTTCTATTGAGGAACTTTCTAAAATTGTTACAGGACCTGATTTTCCAACAAGAGGAATTGTTCAGGGAGATATGTTAGAATTATATAAAACAGGAAGAGGAAGATTAATAATGAGAGGAAAAGTAATTACAGAAACAATAAGAAATAAAGAATCAATTATAATTACTGAAATTCCTTATATGCTTAATAAATCAAATTTAGTTACACAAATTGCAAATTTAGTTCAAATAAAAAAACTTAAAGATATAAATGATTTAAGAGACGAATCTTCAAAAGGAAAAATAAGAATTGTAATTGAATTAAAAAAAGGAGCAAGTTCTAAATTTGTAATTAATGCATTATATAAATATACAAGATTACAAGATTCATTTAATGTTAATTTTTTAGCTTTAGTTAATGAAGAACCAAAAATTTTGAATCTTAAAAATGTACTTGAAGAATATGTTAAGCATAGAAAGATAATAATAACTAATAGAACAAAATTTGAACTGAAAAAAGCAAAAGAAAGACAAGAGATAGTTGAAGGATTATTAATTGCACTAAAGAATATTGATGATGTTATTTCAACTATTAAAAAATCAAAAAATGCAACAGAAGCAATGGATTCTTTAATAAAGAAATTTAAGTTAGATAAGAAACAATCTCAGGCAGTTCTTGATACAAAATTACAACAATTAACAACCCTTGAAAGAGATAAACTAAAAAAAGAACATGAAGAATTAAAACAGAGAATTTCTGAACTTGAAAAAATTTTAAATGATATTAAAGAAGTTTTACATATAATTATTAAGGAAGTTAATGAGTTGAAGAAAAAATATGGGGATATTAGAAAAACCCAAGTATTACAGAGAATTTCTGAAATTTCTGAAAAAGATTTAGTCCAGAAAAAAGAGGTTGTTGTAACAATTACTGAAAAAGGATATTGTAAAAGAATGGATCTTAAAACTTATAGAGAACAAAAAAGAGGGGGGAAAGGAGTAATAGGGAGTAATCTCGCAACAGGAGATTTTGTAAAACAACTTATTACCTGTTCAACTCATGATTATTTAATGTTTTTTACTACACGTGGAAGAGTTTTATGGTTGAAAACTTATGATATTCCTGCAGCTGAAAGATATAGTAAAGGTAAAGCAATAATTAATTTGCTTAATTTAAAAAATGAATCTATTACAAATGTTATTTCAGTTAAGAATTTTGATGATTTTTTATTTATGGCAACAAAAAAAGGACATGTTAAGAAAATTTCATTAAGTAATTTTTCAAAACCTAGAGCATCTGGAGTAAGAGCAATTAATTTACCCCAAGATAATTCAGATTTCTTAATTGGCGTTGAAGTTGTAAAAAAAGGCCAGGATATATTACTTGCAACAAGGAAAGGTCAGGCAATTAGATTTAATAGTGATGATATTCGTGAAATGGGAAGAGCAAGTTATGGTGTTACTGGAATAAAACTTAGAAGCGGGGATGAAGTTGTTAGTTTAGAAATTTTATATACTCAGGCAGTTTTAACAATAACTGAAAAAGGCTTTGGAAAAAGAACAGCTATTATTAATTATAGAAAAACAGCTCGTGCAGGAAAAGGAGTAATTAATTTAAAGGTAACAGATAAGACTGGCAAGGTAGTTACAACTGTTTCTGTTAATGATAGTGATAATATAATAATTACAACTGCAAAAGGAATAGTTATTCGAACTTCTTTAAAAAATATTAGAGTAATGGGTAGAGCTGCTCAAGGTGTTAGAATTGTTAAACTTGGGCATGCAGATAGTGTTACCGATCTCGTAAAAGTTCAGGATACTAATGGTGAAGATTTATAGTTTTAGTAAGAGTATTTATTAATCTTAATTTGTTTTATTATATATGAAAAAGGAGATGATTGAAAGTGTTAGGAATTATTTGTCTAATTTTGGTTTAATAGATAAAAAGATTATTGAAGCAATAGATAAAATAGATAGAATTGAGTTTGTTTTGGATAAAGATAAAGCTTATTTAGATAGTGCAATGCCTATTTTAAAAGGTCAGACAATTTCACAGCCAAGTACTGTTGCAAGAATGATCTCTTTATTAAAATTAAAAAAAGGGAACAGTGTTTTAGAAATAGGAACAGGCAGTGGTTGGAATGCAAGTTTGATTTCATATATAGTTAATCCAGGAAAAGTCTTGAGTTTAGAAATACATGGGGAACTTGTAGATAATTCTAAAAATAAGATTAAGAAATTAGGTTTAAGGAATTTAGAAATTAAAAATGAAGATTTTAGAAAAATAAAGGAAAAATTTGATAAGATAGTCTTTAGTGCCGGAATTTCTAAGGAAGATATAATTATAAGTTTTGCAAAGACTAATTTAAAAGAAAATGGAATTCTTATTTGTCCATATCAAACCGGTCCCTTAATTATTATTAAAAAAATAAAAAACAAGATTAAGAAAGAATATACTAAAGAGGAATATGTTTTTGTTCCTTTATTATTAGATTAATTTGTTTTGTATTTCGGGAGGTTTTCCCCCAAATTGTGGACACATTGATTTATATTCGCACCAGCCACAAAGGATTGTTTTATTTGAATGAAATTCCTTTGTTGATTCTATTTTTTCTATTAGTTTTATTATATCTTTTTTTAGTTGTTCAAGTTCTTCATTTGTTCTTTTTGAATAAATTTTTTGATTATGAGCTAAATAATGCCAGATTAGACAGATATTTTTTTCATATCCAAATAATTCTTTTATTGCAATTGAATACAATGCTAATTGTCTATCACCATTTATTTTCTTTTGAGTAGGTAAGCTATTTGATGTTTTATAATCATGAATTTCATATTCATCTTTTTTTAAATTATGGGATAATCTGTCAATAAATCCACGAATTTTATAATCTCCAATTTCAATTATAATTCCTTTTTCAACTTCAAGAGTATTATCATCAAAAGGTTTGTGTTTCATATAATAATCAATTAGAAATTTAACCCCTTTATTGAAATAATCTTTATTTGTTAATTCTTTTTTCACAATTATTATTTTTGGGTCATAATCTCTTTCCCATTTTGTTGAATAATAAATAATAATTTCATCAATTGTTGGAACTCTTCCTTTTTTTACAAGTAAATACAACCATTCAAGTGTATCATGTACAACTTTCCCAAGAAGAGATTCAATTGTTTCTTTAACTTCTGGAATAATCTGATCAATATACCTGTATTTAAATCTTAAAGGACATTGTTCATATGTATTTAATCTTGAATGAGAATATATAACCATAAATAATTAAAAAAATAGGGGATTATAAATTTATCCAATAATCTCTCCCCAACCAATTAATCTCCAGTGATTATTAATGTTCCTTGCAATTCCCACATTATCTCCTTGCAAACTGACTACTGGAATATTGAGGTTTAATTCAATTTCATTATTTTTTATTTTTTCAACTGTCCCCACTGTTATTGTTGTATTAACACTAAGCATTAACATCTCTTTTACTTTCATAGGATCAACTTTTTGATGACCTGATATCCCCAAGACTTCATTAAATAATTCAGATTTTATTTTTATATTATCATTTATTTCTGGGAGAAATCCTTTTTTTGATATTAAACATCCTGTTAATGAATCTGTTTTTGTTAAAAATGGATCTAATTCTGTTTCAATAGATATACTTGCTCCAGGTAATACTTCATTAACTGATTTATTACCTTTATGTAAAGAGTGAATTTTTGTATTAAGTGTTTGATAAATCTGCTGATGGGCTTTTTTTAAACTTAATCCCGGTTTTATTTCAATTTCATCACCCACTTTTAATTTACCTTTTTTTAAAATTCCTCCGAGTACTCCTCCATTTAATTTATCTATAGTTGTTCCTGGTTTATTTATATCAAAACTTCTTGCAACTAGAAAAATTGGTTCTGTATTTATTTGTTTTTTTGGAATTTCTAATTTACAAATTTCTTCAATTATTTTTTCAATATTTACTCCTTGTTGTGATGATATTGGAATTATTGGGGAGTTTTCTGCTATTGTTCCTTTAATAAATTGTTTAATTTCTTTATAATTTTCTAATGCTTTTTCTTTAGTTACTAAATCTATTTTAGTCTGAACTATAATTATGTTTTTTATTTTTTTTGCCTGTAATGCTATGAAGTGTTCTCTTGTTTGTGGTTTTATTCCTTCATTTGCAGCTATTACAAGTATTGCAGCATCTATTATTGCAGCCCCACTAAGCATTGTTGCCATAAGCATTTCATGTCCTGGAACATCTATAAAACTAATATATCTAAAGGGAATACAGTCTTTATTTTTATGAGTAGTATATTCATTTTTACATTTGTAAATTGTCACATCTGCATAACCTAACTTAATTGTTATTCCTCTTTTCAATTCTTCTGAGTGAGTATCTGTAAATTTTCCAGTGAGTCTACTAAGTAAAGTTGTTTTTCCATGGTCAATGTGCCCTACAATTCCTATATTTAATTCTTCAAGTTCTTTATTCATATAAAATTTAGAAAAAGTTTATTAAAAAAGGTTTAGGTTTAGAAATTAATCTAAACATTTAGTAGTAGAAACTATTGTGTCTAATGGTTTTGAATTTTCTACACTAAGAGTATATTTTTCTCCAATTTTTAATCTATCAGGATTTCCAAATCCTATGAATTCTGGTTCTTTCTCTCTTTCTTTTTTAATATGTTTATCAAATACAAGAATGGTCTTTCCCATACTTCTTTCATTTGTATATCCTTGATAAGTTTTGCAAGGAACTTCATAAGGAACAGAAGGTTTATTATGAATAAGAGTCCATCCTAAAAAGAATAATCCTCCTATGACAAATAACTTTCCAGTTAATCCTCTCATAAATTCTAGTGTATAAATTTGACTTTTACTCATTTTAATTAATCTTAATTAAAATTTACACTTTATAAATCTTTCTATTGTGTTACTACTTTAAAGAAATAATTACTCTTTTTTCTGCTCTTCAGATTTAACTTCCTTTGGTTTATTCTGATCAGGAAAAATCTCAATAAGCTTTTTTGAACCCTCTTTTAAAACCTTAAGATTGATTTGTGAAACAGCTTGAGAAATAATCTTGCCTCTTACTGTTTTTCTTAATCTCAATCCTTTTGGCTTTTTATTTTCCTTCTTATCCCCTTTTGGTTTTTTATGCATACCTTTACCATAATTTAATAAAACCTTTTTTAATCCAATTCCTTCTACATCTTTCATTAAAGTAAATCCAGAATTATCACTTGCACCAGTAATTTCAAATTCATAATCATTTAAGTCAGAAGATATATCTTTTCCATTTATTTTATTATGAAGTTCTTTTCCAACTAATTCTTCACTTTCTGATTCTAAATGATATGTCTTACCAGTTTTATCTGATATGTTTATCTTAAATGGCATAAATATTTGTAATTAAGTTTACTTAAAAAGGTTTTGATTAAGAATGATTTTTGTTCTCAATTATTTCTTTACTTTTTGAAGATACAACAGCAAATAAAAACATAGCTACTCCAAATAAGAGAAATGTAAATCTAAATGGTAAAAGTAAAAGTAATATTGCAGCAAACACTCTTCCCATAAAAGCATTTAAGTTTATAGTAGTGTTATATGGTCCATAAAATTTATCTCTTTGCTCTTTTGTTATCATATCAAAAAAATATGCTTCTGTTGTTGGTTCAAGCATTCCTGCACCAAAACTAGCTAAAATTAATAAAGCTAAAATAATATAAATATTTGAAAAGAAAAAAGCGAGAGTTGTAAAAAATCCTATAACCAAATATCCCAGAATAAATATTTTTTTAAATCCTATTTTTCCAGCTAATTTTCCAAAAGAATATTCTGTTAAAATTAATGGAATTGTCATTGCTGCAAGAAAATATCCAATTACTTCTTTTCCAAATCCATTATTTAAGATATAAATAGGGATATAAGTATAAATTAGTGCCCACCAGAAAGTTATTCCTCCACTTGTAAAATAAGATATAGTTCTTTCTCTTTTTTTAAAAAAATTAATAAATACTTTTATAGAACTTTTATCAACTCTTTTTTTTATTCTATTATCTTGTATTTTCATTAACTTAAATAAAATTAATGTGATAAACATTACAACAGCTGCAAAAAAGAAAACTTTTGAGATACCATATTTATTTGCAATAAATCCTACAATTATTGGACCAATTAAAAAGGCAATATTTCTTGAAGTAAAAATTATTCCTTCATTTTTTGAAACAGAACTATCTCTTGTTTTATCTCTTACTATAAGTCCAAAACAGGTAATTCCTAAACTTGTAAGAATAGAGGTAATGATACCAAGAATAATTACTGCATATATATTTGAGAATAGTCCAAAGAGAAGATAGGATATTACAAATAAAAATAATATATTAAAATATAATTTTATTTTATTACTTTTTTCTATAATAGGAATTAAAAAAATATATGAAAGAGATCCAATAATTATAAAAAAAGCTGATAAAAAGCCAACATAGGATGCATTATGTAAAAAGGAATCAAGATAAACTGCCCAAATTGTTGCAATTGTAGCAAGACCAATAGTTGAAAATAAACTTATTATTCCAAGTCTATCAATTAATGGAAGATGTTTTCTTTTTATTGAGTGCATTATTAAAAAAAGAGTTTTTTGTTTTTAAAGTTTTATAAAAATAATTTACTCTACAAAATAAAAGGTTGTTAAATAATATGCAAATGATTATAAAGGGATTTATAGTTAAGATAAATAAAATGATATTAAATAAAATTCTTTTAATAGGAATATTGAGTATGCCTTCATTGGTTAATTTTAATTTGGAACTAGAAAAAGAGATCTATTGCGGGAATAAAGAAGTTATTTTAAAATTCTATGAACATAAAGGAATTGGTATGGCCCTAAGTGCTACAAGAAAAGGGAAGGATAAGCCTTATTCAGTAATGGTTGAAAATTATGGTCTTTATCTTGATAATGGTTTTAATGGAGGATTTGCAGAAGATGGATTTATTGATAGATATATTAATCTGAATAGAGAAATTAATAGAAGCGTATGTGGAGATATACCCAAAGATATTAATATCTAATAATATTTAATCAATTACCCCAATCAGCTTTTTCATTTCTTTTAATCTCAGCAATTTCTTGTAATACTTTTATCTCATTTGATGAGAGTAAATCTTTATTTTTCTTAAAATTCTTAAATTGTTTTTCTCCAAGTTCAGAATATAAAAAATTAATATTTGGATTTTTTATTTGTCTTTCATAATTTAATCCTGGAATTGATATTGCAATTTCCATGCCTTCTAAAGACTCAACAACAGATTTATTTTCTGATTGAATATTTTTTATCCTTCCTACTTTTTCTCCCTTATTATTAATTAAGTTTAAACCTGTTGTTAATTTTCCACCTTCTACTTTAACTCCAAAAACAGCTGGTTTTGTATTTCTAAAAACAAATTGAGGAAGAATTTTTAATTTACAAATAGCAGATAAACCCATTACTCTTTTCTTTTCTATTTCTTTTTTTAATTCATTTCTAAATTTAGTAATATTTTCAATTAGTTTATAGATTACATCATCTGTTAAGATTTTTAGATTATTTTGTATTTCTTTTGCATCTTCATCAATTGAGACGTTAAAACCAATAATAACTGAATCTAATTCATTTATTTCAAGATTAGCTTTTGCAGAGATTATATCTGTTTTATTTATATTTCCAATTCCTGCTTTAACTACAGGTATATTATTTTGTTTTAATAATACCAAAAGTGCTTCTAGACTTCCTAAAGAATCTGCTTTTGCAATAATTCCCTGTTTATTTGTTTTTATATTATCAGATATTTCTTTTTTGAAGATTTCTTTTATTTCTTTTATATTATTTTTGTAAGTTACAAAAGGCATTCCCGGAAGTATTTGAGTTTTTTCAACTAATTGCATTCTTAGTCCTGTTGATGCTTGAGCTTTTTCTTTTGGTTTAAATCTTGCACATAAAGGTTCTATTTCTTCTAGAACTCTTATTTTAGTAATTATTGGGTCTTTAGTTAAATCAAAATTTGCAATTGCAATCTCATCTTTTTTGGAAAGTTCTCCATCATACAAAATTGATTCAATATAGTTTGTTGTTTTTTCCTTTTTTATCTCAAGCATTACTCCTTTTGCATCTTTTCCCAGATTTAGTTTGTCCTCTAGATATTTTTGACTTAATCCACATAACATCATTATTAGTTCTGGAATTCCTTCTTTTGTTTTTGCAGATATTGGAACTAGTGCTATTTTCTTTGTAAAGTCTTGAATATTATAAAATAAGTCTGCATCAAATCCATGAGAATTTAGTGATCCGATTAGAGTCATATATCTCTCATCAAATATTTGTTTTACATTTTGTGGTTGAGATTCAATACTTGTCTTTAGGTTATTGTTTAGTTTTCTCCAGCTAGAGATATTATCTATTTTATTAAGTGCTATTAGAAAGGGAGTTTTGTTGTGTTTTAGAATCTGTATTACTTCTGCAGTTTGAGGTTTTATCCCTTCGTTTATATCTATTACTAGAACTGCTAAATCTGCAAGAGATCCCCCTCTTTTCCTTAAATTAGTAAATGCTGCGTGTCCTGGAGTGTCTATTAATAGGAATCCAGGGATATTTAGCTTTATTTTTGAACTTTCTATTAATGGGCAGGATGCTTTTAATTGGTCCATCGGATAAGAGGTAAATGAAATCTTTTGAGTTATTCCCCCTGCTTCTCCCTCCTGAATACAGCTACCTCTAAAGCAGTCTAAAATGCTTGTTTTTCCATGGTCTACATGACCAACAACTGTTACAATTGGTTGTCTGATTTCCATAGTAAAATTGAGAGAAATATAGATTTAAAGGTTTTGGGAAGGGTATTGATTATCAAATTGATAAAAAATAAACAATCTATCATTAGAAAATAGACTTATTTTACTAAGGAAATTCTACCTTTATTAAAAAGTATAAATATTTCACCTGTTTTATGGGGAAGTTTTGCATATTTAGGATATAGTAAGAATTTTGAAATAAGTGTAAATGATGTTGATTTTTTAATACCAAAAGATACTTACAATTCTTTATTATCAGTTTTAAAAGAAAAAAATATAAAATATAATTATGTTGATGGGGGGGATTGTATTCAAATATTTAAGGATGATTTGACTATTGAATTTGACCAAATAGAGAAGTATCCGATTAAAAATTTTCAAGAAATAGATTTTGGTAATTTTAAATTAAATGCAACTAGCTTAGAAGATTTAACAAGAAGATATAAATTAGCATCAGAAGACAAAAAAGTTGCAGATTGGAGTATGAAAAAAGTGAAAGATTATAAGATTAAATATAAAAAACTTCAAACTATTTTTAAAAAATAAATAATTGGGTGATTGTTTATTTAGTAGTTTTCCTTAGTAAAATAAGTCTATTTTTAGGGGGTAGATTATTTAAAGGATATCTTCTTCATTCTTTTTGTCCTATATATAAGAATATGATAATTAAACAAAAAGCAGTTAGTGCCATCATAGGGATTGTTATATATCCAAAGTGAAAAGTATATTTTACACTACATGAAACAGCTTCTATTCCGCAAGAAGTTGCATATTCCATTCTCTGAATAAGATAATGGTTAAAAGAGATAAGTGCTCCAATTGCACTTAATGGAACTAAATAATAATATGCATTTTTAGCCTTTCTAAGAAGTGCAATACCTAACAAAATTGCTTGTGGATACATAAATATCCTCTGAAACCAGCATAATTTACATGGAGTATATCCCGCTATTTCTGAATAAAATAAACTTCCTAAAGTTGCAATTAATACAACAATAAAAGATAAAAATAAGGAATTTTCTTTTATTATATTAAAATTAATTTTCTTTTTAGAAAAATATTGATAAATTAAAGATAATAAAAAAATACCTATAAAAATGTCTCCCATCACAGTTAATACTGATAAAATATTTGTAACTAAAGATACATCTGCCATTTTAATAACTAAAAAAATTCTTGTTTATATATGTTTTGATATAGAAAAAGATAATTTTACTAAATGGAGACTATTGGCATACTAAAAAAGATATTAATGAACAAATTAGAGATTATAAAAACAAAGGATATAATGTCTTATCTATCTGACAAAGTTATTGAAATAATTCAAAAGAGATTATTATAGAAAAAGTTAAGAAATTTTCTAGTTAGATAAAGAACAACCACTTAATTTACTTAATTGTACAAATGTTTGAGTTCCTTCATATCTAGAGTCATCAATAAACCATGTTGGATAGGTTCTAATATCAACATCCTTACATACCTGATTCATTGGACCTCCGAGTGGACCACATTCAATGTAATCTACAAACTCAATTGAATCTCCAAAAAAACTCTTTTGTTGAGCACAATGTGGGCATTCAAATGATCCATAAAATTTAACTTCTTTTTCTGTTAAACATTTTGCAAAATCATCATAATTTTTAGAATCTTCTTTTAAAACTGCAAAGGCTCCAACTATTATAATAAAAATAATTATTCCCCAGTAGATTAAACTTTTATTTTTCATGTTTATATTTTATAATCTTCTTTTTAAATTTTTTCCTCTGAAATTATTTTTGCTGAATAAGGTGAATGCACACTTGCAATAATTACGTCTTTACTTGTTATATTTGAATTATATGTAATAAACATTCTCTTACCAGATCTATCAACACTTTTCACTCCAGAAATACTTTTTATATCGTATTCTAATCCAGGTCCACAAGACCCACAAAATATTCCTTCAACATCAAAAACAATTAATTTTTCTCCTTCATTTTCTGGAATAACTTTTATATTTGCCATCTCAGGCATTCCATGGGATTCTGCCATTTCTTGCAAGTTTCCTAATGGTTTTTGATTTACTTCTAGATTTCCATAAACATTAGTTGCAACAATCCCTATGATAAAATAATTAATAATAAACCATCCAACAACCATAGAAATAATAGCAATACTAATTCCTTTCCAGTTTTGTTTTATTGAATTGATATTGCAAACTCCTGACTCTCTTTTAACTAAATACAAACTAATTAAGAACATTAAAACTATTCCAGATACAATACTTACAATGTGAAACTGGTGCATCACAGCCATTCCAAATGCTGTTCCAAGTCCAAGTAATACAATTATAATTGGAGCAATACAGCAAGTTGTTGCAGCAAAACCTCCAGCTATTCCTGCCCATAAACTATTCTTAGTTTTTGTTTTTTTCATTTTCAATTAAAAATTTTCCATCCTGCAAATGCAAGAGCAAAACCAATTATTGCAACTACTAATACCCATGTTACATATACTCCATGATTGTGGTTCATTGGCATAGAACTATCCATTCCCATATCATTTCCACTAAAAATTGACATGTGAATATCAGCTGGTAATAGAGAAAAAATTAATCCTCCAACACCCAACAAAAGCCCAATAACAACCAATATTTTATTCACTTTATACTTTTACCTCCTTTTAAATTTTCCATGTTATATCAAAAAATTAATACTATTAATAGTTTAGGGTGTGAACAAATAGCCTAAGAAGCCTTGAAATGGTTAAATTTAATGGTTTTAACGTTCATAAAGGTGTTTTTAACTAAATTTTTTACTAAAGAAAAATTTAAATACCATAGATTATATAAAAATTTATGTCAAAAACAGAAGAAAATTTAAAGACGTCTTTTGCTGGAGAAAGTCAAGCAAGAAACAAATATACTTATTTTGCAAAAGTTGCAAGAAATGAAGGCTATGATTATATTGCTAAGATTTTTGAAGAAACAGCAAATAATGAAAGACAGCATGCAAAAGAGGAATTTAAACTTCTAAAAGAAATTGGTGAAACCAAAGAAAACTTAAAAGCTGCTATTGCAGGTGAAAATTTTGAACACACTCAAATGTATCCTTCAATGCAAAAAGATGCAGAAGAAGAAGGAAATACAGAAGCTGCAAAATTATTCTCTGAAATTGCTAAAGTTGAAAAAGAGCATGAAGAAAGATACAAAAAATTATTAGAAATGATTGAAAAAGGTAATGTTTACAAAAGAGAGAAATCTATAAGATGGAAATGTAGTGAATGTGGACATATTCATGAAGGAACAGAAGCTCCAGAAGCATGTCCTTGTTGCAAACATCCACAAAAACATTTTGAACCAGAATGTATGTGCTTCCAAAATAATTGTACAATCTGTAATTAAGAATTATTTTTTCTTTAAAACTCTCCATAATAAATATAAAAATCCAATTAAAACTAATCCTCCAACAACATTAATAAACTGTAATGAAAGAAGTTTATTTTGAATTGAATAGATAAATACTGTCAAATCTCCTGCTCCTATATAATCAACAAAAAAAGTTCCACCATATATAATAAAGGCAAGTCCCATTAAGATTAATAATCCTCCACTAATTATATTCGTTATTGAATATCCAAGACGTTTGTTTATTTTACTCATAAAATTTGCAAAATTATATTTATCAAAAAATATTGCAATTAAAAACAAAGGAACAAATAATCCTAATGAATAAAAAAACATTAAAAAAGATGCATAAAAATAATTTTGTAGTGTTCCTGCAATTAATAATATTCCAACTAAAATTGGACCTACACATGCAGTAAACCCTAGTGCAAATAAAATTCCAAATAAAAATATTCCAAAAGGAGTCTTACTTGTCTTTTTATTAAATTGAATTCCTGAAAAACCATATCCTAATAATGCCATTAACCCAAAAAATATCAAAATAAATCCTGCAAGACTAACAAGAAAACTATTAGCTTGCTGGAACATTGCAATACTTTTTCCTAAGAATGTTGCAATTAAACCAAAAATGACAAATACTGGCATAAATCCCAAAAAGAAAAATAAAGTCATTCTTGTTATTTCTTTTCTCTCTTTAAATGAATAAGCAAAAAAAGCAGGTAAAATTGCTAAACTACAAGGAGTTAATATTCCTATTATTCCTGCAAGAAAAGCAATAAGAAAAGATAAATTCTTAAAATAAAATTGAGCTTGTTGATTATTATAATCAGCTATTTTTTGAAGATTTGAAGGCAAACTAGATTCATTTTCTTCATGAGGTAATTCAGTTTCGTGAGATAATATTAAAGGAGTTAGTACTAGTAAAAACATTACTGCTATTGTTAAAAATAATAATCTTTTCATTTTACAACTAACATCCCTCCCATTGTGCCATGTCCACGTCCACATGGAACATTGCAATAAAAATTAAATATACCTATTTTATCTGCAATAAATTCAGCATGAATATCTTCTCCAACTCTTAATGTTTCAGAAACTCCAAATCCGAGTATTGCAAGTCCATGAGTTCCCTCAATACTTTCCATATGTAATTCAACTTTATCTCCTAAATTAACTTCTATTAATTCAGGACTAAACTCCCAATTTTTTGCAACTATATCAAACTCTTTTGTTTCTCCTGTTAATTCTACTTCTTTAATTGTATCTTTGGGTTTATTAGAAATAAAAAAAATCCCAAGTACAACAACTGCTAAAATTATGATAGGAATTATTATTTTTTTCATTTTTTCCCAACAATAGCTATTACAGGACCACTTAATTTAATTGTTTTGAAATCTTTAAAACCAATCTCACTAAGCCAACTAGTTATTTCGTTTTCAGTATAAGAATTTCCATTTTCTGAATTTATCAGCATAGCTAATGCAAACAAGGCAGGAAACAATGGACCTGATTTATCTTCATTTAATAAAAATTCATTTATTATCAAAATGCCATTTTCAGGCAAATAATCATAAATTTTCTTTAATAAAATTTTATTTTCTTCTTCATTATAAGAATGTAAAATTTGAGATAATAAAACAACATCAGAACCCTTTGGAAATTCATCTTTAAAAAAATCTCCCTCAAAAATTGAGACTTTTGACCTTGCATTTAGATTTTCAATAAATTCGTTTGCAACAGAACAAACATTTGGCAAGTCAAAAACAATTGCCTGTAAGTTAGAATATTCCTTTGTTAATGTAATTGAATATGCTCCAGAACCTCCACCAACATCTAATAATTTAGTAAACTTTGAAAAGTCAAATTTCTTAGAAAGGACATTTGCAGAACCAATGGCATTATTATGCATAGCTTTTATAAACATTTTCGCGTCTTCTGAATCCTGCATTCTTTCTTTAAGCGCATCTGCCATAGGTGAATTATTTAATACTGATTGTTTTAGGTTTCCCCAACTCTGATTTTCTTTTTTTCCTGCCATTAAAACAAAATCTCCATAATAAGAAGGTTTATTTTTTACTAAAAATCTTTCAGAGATTTCATTATTTTTGTAAATGTTATTCTCCTTTGTTAAAAGATCTGAAGCAACACATACATTTAAAATTCTTTCAACAGGACTTTTATCAATTCCTAAATCTTTTGCAATCTGTTCAACATTATTCTTCCCTAGTGCAATTTTTGTAAAAATCTCCAAATCAACAGCTACATAAAGTGTTTGAGCAAGCCATATTCCAGTCATTATTTTCATAATTGGTTCCGGAGTTATTTTATTCATTTTATAATGTTTTAGTATTCCCAAGTCCTTCAGGTTTTCTCATAACAAACCATCCATCATCTTCAATTGTTCCTACTTGGGTCCATGCATTCACAAATAAATCATAAACACTAGCATCTTTTGATAAGATAATTATTGGGACTTTTTTAATCTCATATTTTGAAATTAATTCTTTTCCCTTAACAGAAGTTATATCATAAGTATCTTCATTATTAATTACAACCCCTAGATTTTGCAATATGGCTTTGTTTAGTGTAACATCATAGCAATTATTACAAGATTCATCAACTAACATTATTAAATGAGATAAACCAACTATTTTATTATCTGATAAATTTCTATATGGAGGAATTGTTGAATGAAGTGCATAAAATCCTTGTTTTTCTTTTAAATCAAGTTGATCTAAACTCTGTTTAATTGTTTCATAATAATCTATATCATTTGAAATTATTAGTGCAGGAGAGTGTTTTATTTCAAATTTATTAATATATTCATTACCTTCTTTAGAATTATATTCAACTTTCTTCCAGTCAGCAATTGCTACACCATATTCTACAAAACTTAAAGGTATTGAACTTAAACTAATACATTGGTCACATGTTGAATCAATTAACTCAATGATTTCAATCTTACCTTTAATTTTGTTTACGTGTAAATCTAAATAAGGAGGATTAATTTTATTGAGAACTAATGCATCATTTAATAGTTCAAAATTATTAAATTCTACTTTTTCAGAATTTATTTCTCCAGATATTATTATAGAAGGCAGTTTATCAATACTATATTTCTTAATTAATTCCTGTGCTTGATTAGAATCTGGGTCATATATATTTTCATCTAATATTTCAACATTTTGACCTTTTATAGATTCAATAAGGCCAGAAGTATCAAAACAATCCTCACAATTAATTATGTTTAACTCAATTTTAACTGGTTTATTTGCTTCTTTTACTTCACTTAGTTTTAATTTTAAAATAGAACCAGAATTTGTGGTAATGAAGATATTTATTATGAATAATACTAATAATATTGCAAGTAATGTTGTAAATATCTTTTTGTAATTTTCTTTTATTTTTACTTCTAATTTTTTTAGTTGATTATTCTCTTTTTCCATTTTTCATCATTAAATTAACAACCTCCAACCATTCCAGGGAGATTTTGTAAATTAGTTGGAACACCTCCTCCACTTGAACTCGCATCAGATGTATGAGAACTTAAACTAGTTGACTTAATAGATATACTTGTTCCAACTTCACCGATATCACTTTTCATATTAAAAAGCTGAAATGTTTGTACAACGCTTATTAAAACTAATAAGAAGAGTACTCCCACAATAATAACTTTGTTATCCATATTTAATTTAGACCTCCTTTCAAATTGTTTTTAATTATTTTTACCATTTTATTTTAATGCTTCTTCTAATTTTTCTTTATTAAATCCTACAATTATCTTTCCATCAATAATTGTTACAGGTGTTCTTTTTTGTCCTGATTTTTCTATCATCTCTTCTACAAATTTCTGATCCTTAGATACATTTTTTTCAGTGAATTTTACTCCTTTTTCTTTTAGTAATTCTTTTGCATTATGACAATGCTGGCAATTATCAAGTGTATAAATTGTTACTTTTTTCATTTTTAACAACCTCCAACCATTCCTGGAAGAGCAGTTTCTATTTCTCCACCAGATGCTTTTAATGCTAAATTAACCATATCTCTTGGAAACCATAACGCTTTCCATTTCATTGCTTCACGTAAAACTTCAGCATCATTCATACTTGTATCTTTCATTAATAACATAGTTAATGATTGTATTCCAGGATTATGTGCACATCCACAAGTTAGATCTCCTTTACTATTTATTCCGATTGGACCAACTCCACAACAAAACTCACAACTAATTCCAACAGGTTTTGTTGCTAAATTAAGATATCTATCCCAAACTTCTGGATTATTCTGTTTTACATCTGCTTTTACATTATTATAATTATCTGCAAGAAGGTTAAGGGCTCCAATAGGATCATCAAAACTTATACCCATTGAGGCTCCATAATTAGGAGTTCCCTGAGAAATCATTATATTAATTGCATCTTGGTCATTTTGAATAGTTTCAACAGGAAAAAGTGTTGCAACTGCTTGTGAAGTTGTTGTAATATCATAAACTTGAGAAGAATCTAGTTTTTGAATTCCTGCACTAAATTTAGGAGATATTGAAGAAATTTGCCATTGATTAAAGATTACCAGAAATGCAATAATTCCAAGCAAGATAATCATATGTTTTTCAGATATTTCTTTATCAATCATTTTAATAATATTAGAAAATAAACCTTTTAATATCTTAGGGTGTGAACAAACAGTCTAAAAAGCCTTAAAATGGTTAAATTTGAGCATTTTAACGTTCATAGAGTATTTTACCTATATTTTTAAGAAAATTTCTAAAGTCTTACCCTTTTTTACTCTTTTTATTAAATTTCTTTTTTCTAATTCTTGTAATACATAACTTAGTTTTGCCTTCGACATATCTAATCTTAATCTTAAAGTACTTTGAGTAATTCCATCATGTTCTTTTACAGCTTTTAAGACTTTTTTTTCGTAAGAATCAAGAGCTTTTAGAATTGTTTCAAATTTTGAATCATTAATCCTTTTATTTTTATCTTCTTCTAATTTTCTTAATATTTTATCTTCTGTTCTATTAAAAAATAAAAGATAGAATCCTAATCCAAACATAAAACCAAAAAATCCAAATCCAACATTTGTTGCATTTAAAAAATTCTCAACTTTTTCACATTCACTACTAACAAAACACCCTAATTCATTTGCTTTTTGAGACATATTTATATTAAAATAAAATAAAAATGCTAAAAAAACTATACTGAATATAATAAATAATGTCCCAATTTTTTTATTCTCCATAAAATATCACCTCTAATTTAGTATAAAAATGTTACTTTTTATAATTCACATCCACTTAAAAGAGATAGTCTTTCAAAATCATGAACTTGTTCATACATCTCTCCATCGATTTCCCACGTCGGAGTAATCTTTATTTCTTTTTCATCACATAATTCTCTATCATCAAAACATTTTATATAATTTAAATTTTCTTTTGATTTACCAAAAAAATTTAATTGTTGATTAGTATATTGACAAAAATCATTTCCATAAACTACTACTCCTTTATCACTTAAGCAATTTGTAAAGTCATCATATCCACTTGATTTATTCATATAAGAATAAACTGTAAATGATGAGAAAATAATTATTAGAACAATTAGGCCAAAAACAAAATATTTTCTAGAATTTATCTTTTCTTTTTTTTCATTAGTTGTATGTTTTGCAAGATTGTGCTGGTTTAAACTCTTTTCTGAATTAAAATCTCTGTTACAAGGGTTGCATTTAAAACTCATTTTAGATTATTATATTCCACATCCACCACCAGAATATTGTGCAGGATATGAATTTGCAACAGCACTTCCTGTTGCCCCTCCATTTCCACCCATTACAGTAATTGCAAATATTCCTAAAACAATTACTAAAACTATTAGTAATATCATCACTGTTTTGTCCATATTATTTTAGAATAATTAGAGAATATAAATCTTTCTATTTATCCCTCATCTTTTTAATTATAAATCCAATTAACAAGATTATCATTGCAATTAAAAAAGAAAGAACTTGATATAGAAAAGGCATTTCACCTAAGTATGCAAATACAAAAGCAAACGGAGCAACTCCAATAATTGTTGCAAGTAAATAGTCTCTTATACTAATCTTACTAAAGATTCCTAATGCATAACTTAATAAATCAACAGGAAGAATCATCCTTAAAAATACAATACTCCAGAAAATATTTTCATCTGGAATTTTCTTTTCTATACTTCTTATTTTCTCTATTGCAATAAACTTTTTAATAATTGATAGTCCATAAATTCTTGCAATAACAAAAGCAATAAGTGAACCAATAGTCCATCCAATAACACTTAAAATAGCTGCAATTAACCATCCCCATAAATTTGATGCTAAAGGTAATAATGGTGTTGCACTTATTGGAGCAATAACTACTGCAACAACTGTCATTAAAACATAAAAGAACATACTATTATATCCATCTCCAAAAACTTCTTTTATCAATTCTATATTTGTTTGAATGATATAAGAAAGAGAAATGAATAAGAGAATAATTATTAGAATTTCGATAATTGCTTTTGTCTTTTGATTCATATAATATTAAAATATGCTCTATATTAAAAGATTATCTTTTTTTAAGTTCATTAACAATTAACAAACACTTTTTTTTATCTTTATCTTTTATTTTATCAGCTTTAGAAAACCTATCTAATATATCCTTTTGTGTTTTTTTATCCAGAACTTCATCAGACATTGGATAAAGGATATTATCTTCCTTATAGATATGCTCTTTAATTAAATTAACATAATTCATTGCATTTTCTATAATTTTCTCATTATTATTTTCTTTAATTCCAATTTCAGTTTCTTTTATAAAATTTCTTCCTAAGTCATGTTCACTTAACATTTGGTCTATTGGATTACAATGCATTTGCACTTCATCTTTACATAGTTCTACAAACAAAATATCTTCTTCTTTTGCATGATGAAACTTATCAGCATAATTTTTTATAAAATAAATTGCCTTAATAAAAAAATCTTTATCTATATCTTTTTCAGATTCACATTCTTTTTCAATAAACTCTGTTAATTTTAATATATTTTTATGTTCATCAACAAGTATTTTTGTTATTTTTCCCATTTTATGTCAGAGCTAATATAAAGGATGTGTTTTTAATTGCTTTTAATGAATGAACTGCGTTTTCTTTCATGTAAATAAAAACTCCTGGAATCATTTTTATTTCTTTTCCTTCAAGATTAAATATTCCTTCCCCTTCTAATACATAAACAAATCCTTGTTTTTTGGATGTATGATCCGATATTTCCTTTCCAGCAGCCATACAAAATAAAGTTGAATCTATCTTATCACTTCTGATTATTTCTTTACTTAATATTCCTTCATTAGGATATTCTATCATTTCAATTATATTTTTTTCCATATTACATTTTACCTCCTTTCTTCTTTTTGTAATTCCCAATTGCAAATTTTAGTCCTTTTTGTGCCATACTTGCACAATGCATTTTTATTGGGGGTAAGCCATCAAGTTCTTTTGCAATATCATTTACTCCTACTTTTTGGGCATCTTTAAAATTTTTACTTTTTGCAATTTGGGTTATCATTGAAGATGTTGCAATTGCAGCAGCACATCCAAATGTTTTAAACTTAACATCTTTTAAAATTTCTTCATTTTTCTTGTTTTTTCCAACTTTAATATATACATGCATAATATCTCCACAAATTTCATTTCCAATCTTCCCAATTCCATCTGCATTTTTAATTTCTCCCATATTTTTAGGGCGCATAAAATTTTCTTTTACTTTTTTTGAATAATCCAGCGTCATTTTAATTTATCTAACTTTTCAACTAATTTATCAATTTCTTTTTTATTCATTCCATGAGCCAAACAACCTTGTTCAATTGTTTCTTCACCTGCCATAGAACAACCAATACAACTCATTCCAGATTCAAATAAAATCTCTGATGCTTTTTCATTTGCTTTTAATAAATTTCCTAACTTCGTTTTTTTTGTTATTTTTTTTGCCATTTTTCCTCCTTAAATTTAATTTACTCCTTTCCTTCTATTAATTTGTCACAACTTACAGGACTACATAATCCTGTTTCATCATCACATTCTACACATTCTTCATTCATCTTTTTATTTTCAGGGTATTTCATTTTATCCTCCTTTTATTTAGTTATTAATTTAAATTTTTTTATTATATCTTCCGCACCGACTTCTTCTACAATTTTCCATGCTCTTTTATAATCTTTAAAATCATTATGTTTTTTGATAATTTTTTTAACTCTCTCTTTATCAAAAAGAGTCTCTAAAAGTTTCCAATGTACTGCATGCAATAATATATGTGATTTTGTAGTTTTTGGTTCATCTTTGTAATTTTTTCTTATATAATTAAACCATTTAATAAATAAATTATGATTTTGAGTTTGAATTTGATGAATTAATTCATGTGTTAAGACATCAATAAAATAACTAGTGTTTTTAAAAATTTTGATTGTTAATGGATCTGAAAAACATCCCCCAATACCAATAACATAACAAATAATTTCTTTTTCTTTCCATTTAAAACCAGTTATTTTAGCTATTTCTTTTAGAATTTTTTCCCCTTCTTTTTTCCACAGTTTTTCTATTTTTTTAATATAGTTTTCTATTTTTTTAATGGAGGGATATTTGTGGTTTCTTTTTATGAGATTTTTTTGAATTAGTTTTGAATCTCTGAATTTCTGGTCATAAATTCTTGAGTATCTAAATATTATTTTTGGTATCATTTTAATTAACTAAGGGACTAATACTTCTTAATCTTTCTACAATTTTTGGAAGTTCTTTTAAAATATAATCTACTTCTTCATTAGTTGTATACTTACTTATACTTATTCTTAATGAACTATTTGATTCTAAGGGTGAAAGTCCTAAGGCTTTTAAAACATGACTAGTCTCAAGTGTATTCGACATACAAGCTGAACCTGTTGAGGCATAAATTCCAATATTCTCTAAATGTCCTCCAATTGCTTCTCCTTCAATATTATTAAATGAAATATTTATATTATTACATAATCTTTTTTTTAAATGTCCATTAAGTTTTGTATTTGGAATTTTTAAAATTCCATTAATTAATTTATCTCTTAATTTTTCCATTTTTTGAATATCTTTTGAATTTACAACTTCTACTGCTTTTGAAAAACCAATAATTCCAGAGGTGTTTTCTGTACCACTTCTTAATTTCTTTTCATGTCCTCCTCCATGAAATAATGAAGTTATTTGTAAGCCATTTTTAATAAATAATCCTCCAACACCTTTTGGTCCGTGAATTTTATGAGAGTTTAATGTTATTAAATCTAAATTTTGTTTTTTTACATCAATTTTAGTTTTTGTAAAACTCTGACATGCATCTGTATGAAATAGAACTCCTTTTTCTTTACATATTTTTCCAATTTTTTCTAAATCTTGAATAGTTCCAATTTCATTATTTCCATGAATGATTGATACAACAATTGTCTTTTCAGTTATTACTTCTTTTAAATCTTCTAAATTAATAAACCCTTCATTATCCACATCTAAATAAGTGATTTTAGCATTGTTTTTTTCTAAAAATCTACATACATTTAATATTGAGTCGTGTTCTATTTTTGTTGTAATGATATGATCTTTTTTAGGATAATTTGAAAAAAATAATCCTTTTAATGCCAAATTATTGGATTCTGTTCCGCCTGACGTAAATATAATTTCTTCAGATTTTGCATTTATTTCTTTTGCAATAACTTCTCTACTTTTATCTAATGCTTCTTTTCCTTCTTTTCCCTTAAAATGTTGAGAAGATGCATTTCCAAATTTATCTTTAAAATAAGGAAGCATTGCATCTATTACTTTAGAATCAACTCTTGTTGTTGCAGCATTATCAAAATATATTTGTTTCATTTTATTTCCTCTTTACAGAATCTGCATTTATGCTTGTCTATTATCTTAAGAATTGGAGTAATTGTCTTTTTATTTAAAGAATAAATTCTTTGCTTTCCATTTTGTTTTGATTCAACAACATTGCAATTCTTCATTGATGAAAGTGCATGTGATATTTTACTTTGTTCTAAATTTAATTTTTTTGAGAGTTCTGTTACAGACATTGTTTTTTCTTTTAGTAAGGAGATTATATCTATTCTCAAAGGATTTGCAAGATTTCTAAAAAATAAATGATAGGTATTTGATGAACATGATTTCATATGAAATATTATTCATATATCTTTTTAAATGTTTTTATAGTGGATTTTCAGAAAATTCCTTTATAAAGGTTTTGCCTTATTTTTTGGAAACAGATAGCTTCTTAAATAGTAATTTTTTTAGATTTTTATGGGTGAAGGGATATTAATTAATGGAATATCTAGTATTAAACAGCTTAAAAGATATATCTCTATTCCAAAAAAAGAAGAGATTGTTCTTGAAAAAGTTGTAAAAATCCATCCAATAGAAATTACAAAATATTATCTTTCTTTAATAGATAAGAATGATAAAAACGACCCAATTAAGAAAATGATTGTTCCCTCTGTTGAAGAAATGGATCTCTCTGGAGACTATGATACTAGTGGAGAAAGTGAAAATACAAAAACAGTAGGGTTACAACATAAATATCCTCAAACAGCATTAATGCTACTAACAAACAGGTGTGCAGCTTATTGTAGATATTGTTTTAGAAAAAGACTTGTGGGATTACAAACAAAAGAAATATTAAAAAGGGTTAATGATGCGACAGATTATATTAAGAAACATAAAGAAATAGATAATGTTCTTATCAGCGGGGGAGATTCTTTAATACAACCAACAGAAGTAATAGAAAAAGTAATAAAATTATTGTTTTCAATTCCTCATATAAGGTATATTAGATTTGGAAGTAAAATTCCTGTTGTATTTCCGGATAGAATTATTAAAGATAAAAAACTTTTAGAAGTTTTTAAAAAATATTCTAAAAATAAACAAATATATATTATCACTCATTTTAATCATCCTAAAGAGATTACTAAAAAATCAACTGAGGCTGTGAGTAAATTTATAAAATCAGGAGTTATTGTAAAAAATCAAACAGTATTACTTAAAGGAGTAAATGATAATCCAGAGATACTTTCAAAACTTATGAATAAACTTACAAGTATTGGTGTAAATCCATATTATATTTTTCAATGTAGACCTGTTAAAAGAGTTAAAAATCATTTTCAAGTTACATTGTATGATGGTATTAAAATTGTTGAAGAAGCAAAAAAACAACTTAGCGGTCTTGGTAAGAGATTCAAATATATGATGTCTCATAAAACAGGGAAAATAGAAATTATAGGAATTATGGGTGATTATATGTATTTTAAATATCATCAGGCAAAAAATCAGGCAAATGTTGGAAAATTGTTTAAAAAAAGGATAAATAAAGAGATCGGTTGGCTTGATAATTTGAGATAATTATTCTGTTATCATATTTTAGTGTACCTAAATATTTAAATACTCTTATTATCTTTATTTAATTAAATACAACTTATAGTATAAATTATAATTTATTATACAATATATTGTATGTTAAGAGGTGTTAAATGAATTGTCCATATTGTTCAAATAATAAATCAAAAGTAACTGATAAAAGAGAGTCACCCCTGGGAATAAGGAGGAGGAGAGAGTGTTTAACATGTAAAAAAAGATTTACAACATATGAAAAGGTAAATCAACATGACTTTTACATTATAAAAAAAGATAAAAAGAGAGAAAAATTTTCTAGAGAGAAACTTGAGAAAGGAATTGATAAGGCATTTGAAAAACGTCCTATTTCAAAAGAAAAAATAGAAAAGATGATAAATGAAATTGATGAGCAATTAAGGAAAAAAGGAAAAAAGGAAATTAAAAGTTCAATTGTTGGAGAAATAATTATGAAAAAAATAAAAAAATTAGATAATGTTGCATATATTAGATTTGCATCTGTTTATCGTGATTTTCAGGATGTTAAAGATTTTAAAAAGGAGTTGAGAGGTTTGTGAAATGAAATTGCCAAGGTATGTTAATTCTAAAGATTTAGAAGCAAGATTGGGAGAAAATGGAATGTCCATAATGAGAAAAAAATATCTTCAGAAAGATAAAGATGAAAATCTTATAGAAACTCCTGCAGAAAGATTTTACACTATTGCATCAAAAGTTGCAGGAGTTGAAAAAAGATATGGAAAATCTAAAAAAGCCATCTCTCAACTAACAAAAGAATTTTATGAAATTATCAGTTATTTAGATTTTCTTCCAGGAGGAAGGGTAATATCAAATGTTGGAACAGAATTAAAAGCTCTTGCAAATTGTTATGTTTTACCGATTCAAGATGATTTAATAGAAATTTATAAAAGAGTTACAGATGCTGCAATTATTCATAAAAATGGAGGAGGAACAGGATATAATTTTTCACCACTAAGGCCAAGAGGATTTAAAGTAAAAAATGGTGTTGCATCAGGACCCATCTCCTTTGCAGGACAATTTGATAAAGAAACAGAAGTAATAAATTCAGGAAATAGAAGAGGAGCAAATATGGGAATATTAAATATTGACCATCCTGGAATTTTTGAGTTTATTAGGGCAAAATTTGAAGAAGGAAAATTAACTAATTTTAATGTTTCTATTGGAATAACAGATGAATTTATGGAAGCTTACAAAAAAGGAGAATCTTATTCATTGAAATTTAACGGAAAAGAAATTACTAAAAAAGATATTGAAAGAATGCAAAATAATATTGAAAAAGGTAAGGCTGGTGCAGAAGTTGGGAAAAATTCAATTCCTTCTTCCTTAATGGTTAAAGGAAATAAAGTTTATAATATATATACTGAACTTGATGAATCTAATAGAATATTTTATGAAGGAGAAAAAGTCAAAGTTGGAAAAGAACTTATTGGAAAAATTGATGAAAATGGAATTATCAAAATTAATGCAAAAAAAACTTTAGAAACTATTGCAAAATACGCTCATGCAAATGGAGAACCAGGAGTTATATTTTTAGACAGACTTGAAGAGGGTAATTTGTTAAAAACAGCTGGAAAATTAGATGCTACTAATCCTTGTGGTGAACAACCTTTACACCCTTATGATGCATGTAATTTAGGAAGTCTTAATTTGGCAAATATAGTTACACAAAAAAATAGAGATCCACAAGTAGATTATAAAAAAATAGAAAAAATAACAAGAACAGTAGTGAGATTCATGGACAATATTAATGATTTAAATAAAGGTCCAATTCCAAAAATTGAAGAGACTATGTTAAATCATAGAAGAATTGGACTTGGGGTAATGGGTTTTGCAGATATGTTAGTAAAACTTAAAATTCCATATGATTCAAAAAAAGGTTTTGATTTAGCTGAAGAAATAATGGAAAAAATAAATAATTTTGCAAGAGAAGAGTCGTATGCTCTTGCTAAAGAAAAAGGAGCTTTTCCTTTTTTTAAAAAAAGTGATTATTCAAAAAACAAACCAATTAGAAACCTGGCTAGAACAACAATTGCTCCAACAGGCTCAATATCAATGCTGGCAGGAGTTAGCGGAGGAATTGAGCCATTATTTGCATTAACTTATACTAAAAAAATGAGAGGTGATGATTCTACTACTACATTAAATCAAGATTTTTTAGATATTATTAAAAAAGAAGGATTGAATCAAGATGAAATTCTTAAGAAAGTTAAAGAAAATAATGGGAGTTGTCAACATGTAGATGAAATACCTCAATATATTAAAAAGATCTTTAGAACAGCTCATGATATAAATTATAAAAGTCATGTAGAAATGCAAGAAGCTTTTCAAAAACATACTGATAATGCAATAAGTAAAACAATTAATTTTAAGAACCAAGCAAAAGTAGAAGATGTCTTGAATTCATATGTTTTAGGATTTGATTTAGGTGTTAAAGGAATGACTGTTTATAGAGATGGGAGTAGAGAAAATCAAGTTTTAGAAACCGGTTCTAGGAAAAATGATTTGGAAGAAATTACTCTTCCAACTCCAAGAAAAATTCCTGTAATTATGCCTTCAATTAAATTAAGACAATCAACAGCCGAAGGAAATATTCATATGGAATTAGTTGTTGATCCAAAAAAAAATTATAAACCTATTGAAGTTTTTGCTCAACTTGGAAATGCAGGGAGTGAAGAAAATGCAACTATGGAAGCTCTAGGAAGAACAACATCTCTTCATTTAAGAAGAAACTTACCTCTTGCTGAAATTATTGCCCAGTATAAGGATATTGGTTCTGGGGCAGGTGTTGTTACAAGAGATGGAGGAATACATTCTTTACCAATGGGATTTGCAAGAGGATTAATGAAATTTCAGATAATGGACAAAGATTATGGTATAGAAAATATTTTTTTAGGAAAAGTTAATTATAATCAAATGGATGGAGAAATTTCTGATAAATTAAGAAAAAGTAATGGGAAAGAATGGGAAAAGAATAGGCTTTCTGAAGAAAAAAAAGATGAAAATAATGTCAAAAAAAGAATAGCTAGAAAAAAATGTCCTGACTGCAAAATAGGTTATATTATACATGTAAGTGGCTGTACTGAATGTAGTACTAAATGTGGATATTCAACATGCTAAAAAATGATAAATAGAATAAGACCATCTTGGGATGAATTTTTTATGTTTTCTGCTTTATGGACTGCAACTAGATCTAGTTGTTTAAATCTTCAAACAGGTGCTGTTATTGTAAAAGATAAAAGAATTATTGCATCAGGATATAATGGGGCACCTCCTGGAATAAAAAGTTCTCTTGAACTTAATTCATGTAGAAAAGAAGAACATGGAATTAATTTTGAAGATAAAGGAAAAAGTGTGTGTAGAGGATTACATGCAGAAATGAATGCAATAGATCAAATTGCAAGAGAAAATCTAAATGGAACTTCAATTTATAGTTTATATTATCCATGTTCTAGTTGTGCAAAAGAAATAGTTGGAAATGGAATAATTGAAGTTGTTTATTCTAAAATTTATGCTGGACCAGATTCATTAACAAAAGAATTATTTAAAGAAGGTAAAATACAATTAAAAAAACTTGAATTAGATACTAAAAAATATTTCGACATGATTAAAGATATCTTAGAAGAAAAATAATAAATCATAACAATCTTTTTAAACAAATTTATTATAGATAAATATGGTAAAAATAAAAATAAAAAAAATTCATCCAGATGCAATTATTCCTAAATATGCTCATAAAGGAGATTCTGGAATGGATGTTTATTCAGTTGAAGAGTTTGAATTAAAAACTTTAGAAAGAAAATTAGTAAAAACAGGTTTATCTTTTGAAATTCCAGTAGGTTATGAAATACAAACAAGGCCTAAATCAGGACTTGCAATAAAATATGGAATAACAATTGTAAATGCACCTGGAACAATTGATTCATGTTATAGGGGAGAATTAGGAATTATTTTGATGAATACTGATAAAGAAAATTATTCTGTTAAAAAAGGGGAAAAAATAGCGCAGATAGTTTTACAAAAAGTAGAAGAAATTGAGTTTATTAAAACTGAGAATCTAAATTCTACTTCTCGTGGAGAGAACGGATTTGGAAGTACTGGAAAAAAAGAATAATAAAATAGATATTTTAGAATAAACAACTAAATTATCTATTAACATAAACAAAAACTTTTATAAATCTTATTCATTCTTAAGGAAAATGGCAAACAAGGATAAAGTTACTGAATTAAGTAAATCAGGATTTGGAAGTTTTACAAAAGATGGAATTGTTTTAATTGATTTTTTTGCAGAATGGTGTATGCCCTGCCTAATGATGGAACCTTTAATTGATGAATTAAGTAATAAATTCAAGGGAAAAATAAAATTTGCTAAGGTTAATATAGATGAGAATCCAGAACTTACAGATAAATTTAATGTTAGTTCTATTCCAAATTTTGTTTTACTTAAAAATGGAAAAGAAATTGAGCAATTTGTTGGTTCAATGTCAACTGAGGACTTTGAAGAAAAATTAAATAAGTTTATAAAATAATCCTTCTAGTAAGATTTATGGCTCCGTAGCTCAGCTTGGCAGAGCACTAGACTTTTAATCTAGGTGTCGAGGGTTCAAATCCCTTCGGGGCCATTTACTCATAAAAAAGCCTCAAAAACCGGCTTTGCACATTAACTAAATCACTTTTGTGCAAGAATTTTCCGAAGAGACTTATTGTGCAAAGCTTCAAAAACCGAAAACCTTTTAAATCAAATTTAACTATTTTTCATTATTGAGAAGTTGTTAAAGTTTAATCAAAGTGTTCAAACTACAACACTCAGTAGTCATAAAATGCATATTCTTCAACCAAAACATTCTAAACTTAGTGAAAAAGAGTCTGAAAAGCTATTATCAGATTTAAATATAACTAAAACTCAATTACCAAAAATAATCTCTTCAGATTCAATATTGCCCGAAGGATGTAATATAGGAGATATAATTAAAATAGAAAGAAAAACAGAAGATAAGATCAACATTTATTTTAGAGTAGTAGTTTAAAAATATAAAATTTATTTTAAGAAAACAAATGAAAAACAATAAACACCTTATTGTAAAGGAATATTTAGAAAAACATTCATTAATTGAATCTAATATTACTTCCTTTAATAATTTTATTGAAAAGAGAATACAGGAAATTGTTGAAGAAATATCAGAAACAATTGATAATGAAGATTTTAAAATAACTTTAGGAAAAATAAAAGTTGGAAAACCTCAAATAACTGAGGCTGATGGAAGCACCTCTTTAATTCTTCCTTATGAAGCAAGATTAAGAAATTTTACTTATTCTGCCCCAATTACTTTAGAAATAACTGTTAAAAAAGATGAGCAAGTAGATGCAGAGGTTGTAGAAATTGGAAGAGTTCCCATAATGGTAAAGAGTAAAGTATGTAATACTCATGGTATGTCAAAAGAAGATTTAATTAAAAATTATAGTGACCCACAAGATACAGGAGGGTATTTTATAATTAATGGAAATGAAAGAGTAATGGTAATGGCAGAAGACCTTGCAGAA
>CEPZ01021179.1_pt1 | contig 34592 bp, 53 predicted proteins | sample 530461 | NCBI WGS metagenome assembly CEPZ01 (sample SAMEA2620106, study PRJEB7988) | marine metagenome | isolation source: saline water (ENVO:00002010), including
CCCAAGCTTTTTGCTCTTTTGATATAGCATATTTTAATTTCTTTTGCCTTTTCTTTTCAGCCTTAGAAACTTTCGCCATCTTAAATCAACTTGGTTCCTTTAGGTTTTTTCTTCCCAGTTCCCTTTTTTAACAGCTCTCTCAACTCATAACTTGACATATTTTTGGCTTCTTTTTTGATATAAGGTTCTGTAAATATCTTTATTCCTTTTGTTGTTTCTATCTTGGCAGGAAAATAAGTATTCTTGACTTCAGAAATTAATTTCTTTCTTTCCTCTTCTTCTTTCCTCTTCTTGTGATAATCACGTGCTTGACTTTCTAAGTCAGAATAATTAGGATATTTCCTGTCGATTCTGCCACGAATTGCCATTTCTTGGTTAATCTGACGTTGATAAGCATCACCTGCCTCCGCAGCAAGACTTTGATATTCTTCACTTCCATATCCCAATCCCATATCCGAACTTTCCATCCTTCTCACTTGACTCGCTCCTGCACTATCGTCATATATAGAATCAATACGTTGTTCTGCAGAAACAATTTCTTTGGCTGCTTCTTTTCCATATGCAAACTCTGCAACCTTTCTTTGAACCTCTAAGTCACTTGTATTTTCGTCTATGCTAGACATTAATTTTTTCCATTCCTTGCTATTAGAACTTTTCACCATCTTACATCAACTTGGCTCCTCTTCTTTTCTCCTCTTTTCGTCTCCTTGCTGCCTGCCTCTCTTCCACCAAAGCATTTCTTGTTCCACTTCTTATCCAATCTAAAGTATAATTGTCATGTGATACCAATGCATCATCAAGTTGAACATCATCTAATTCATCTACAGAGTGCCATAATCTGTCTCTATATTCCTCATCATCCACCCCATCAGGAGTATTAAGACCATTATTATACATCAAATCAACCAACTTCTCCTCTTTTTGTTCTCTAGTCATTTTAATTTTGTCCATCTTACATCAACTTGGCTCCTCTAAAAGGATTTCTTTTAGGACCCTCTCTCTCCGTTTTCTGACTCTTGTAAATACTGATATTCCACGCTGTTGCCAACTTAACTAACTCTTTCCATGACATTTCACCCAATTCAGTCTTTACCTTAGGTATATCGTCTTTAACTGGCCAGTCACTGTTTCTCAAATATATATTAATCTCGAGCTCTTTTTCAATCTGACTTCTAGACTTGCGGTCTTTGTCTACTGGAAACTTCGTGCCCTTCTTAATGTTCCATCTCTTGCTCCTATCGTATGCCAATTCTATAACAACCTGTCTCCTTTCTTTTTTCCACCTTTAGGCTCAGGCTCAAAAATATCAATCCCTTCCTCATCAGCTAAACGGTAGACATCTTCGTCACTATAATCACGCACATATTTTCTTTCTTCTTCTGCAAATTCTGGGTTATGGGACATCCAAGACGCAATCAACTCCTCTCGTAGCTCGTCTACATCACCTCTTAGCATCTTTCCTCTTCCTCTTAGCATCTTTCCTCTTCTCTTTTTCGCCATCTATAACAACCTCTTTCCTGTAACTATGACTCCGGCTCTAGTCCATTTATTATTGTGCAATCTCAATGAGTTTTCTAATGTTGCAATCTTCTTATCTTCATTCTTAATATATGACAATGTTATCTGCGCTCTGGACTCTTTATGATATGAATCCTCTTTGTAGCCCAAACTTCGGTCCAATTCCACTTTTTCCATCTGTGCGTCATATTTTTTCTGATACTTTGCTCTGACTTTCTCTCTATTCTTGATTCTTTTCTCCAATCTAGCAGCCTTGGCGTTCGCCTTCTTTGTATCTCTTTCAATTCGTGGAATCAATCTTCAACATGCCTCCTATTAATTATAGTATTACAGTCGGGACATATAATCTCTGCTAAAATACCACGCTTTCTCATCTAATCACCTGAACTGGAGACGTTCTTACTAAGAACTTCACTACTACTAATGAAATCACAAATATGAACCAAATTGCTATTGCCAAAACGGCATTGTCTTCTAACCAGTCAACTAAATCTTCATAACCAAAAACTGCGTCATCACGCTCATCCTCTCCTTTCTCAGGGTCATCTTGTTCGCCCTCTCCCTCTCCTACTTGAGGGTCAAATCCTCCTGTAGAGATTACATCCACTCTTACAGTGAAATCCACATATCCATTAACAGTCTCATAATTTTGAATATGGCATTTATCAACGGTGAGAAGCCCCTCAGTGCAATTCACTTCATAATACATTGCTGGCAACAACTCAACTGGTAAGTCTATCAACACTGTCTGATAACTTCCAGCTCCTTTTCCATCAAAATTCGCATCACAGGTCTTAAAACTTGGACACAACATAGAATTACCTATTCTACTCTTTCCTAGAGTAAGCACGTTCAGCCTAGTTCCTCCCTCAGCAATCGCAGCCTCCAAATCTGACTCAGCCTCGAAGTCACTGATAAATTTGCCGTTTTCTGGGTCAGCAACAGCAGAGCCTCCCTCCTTTCCTTGCTCTTTGCCATTCAAATATACTCCCATAATTCCAATAGAATACCCTTTATCGGCATCTGCATTATCATCCAAACCACACGCAACTAATGCACACTCATCAACATCAAATCTAACAAACAAATTTCCATCAAATCTCTTTCCCTCACAGGATGGAAATGTGGATTTAAGTCCACTCGTATAACCTATCAAAACACATGGAGGCGCTGTATTATAACCTACAGCTCTTTGATATCTGTTTCCGTAAATACCTTGGTCATCAAATGCAATATTTGGTGTCTTATTAACACACAAATCTCCAAATCTAAAACTTGTTTCATGAACAATAAAGTCCACAGCCTTTGACTCTAACATAGTTTGTTTGCCGGTTTCTGGATTAATTACATTACAACTATTTGCTGCCATATATTGCCATGTTGTATATCTACCTTGAACAGGACCATCAGCGTCTGTCTTCACTCTCACATCAAAACAAAATATATGATAATCATACTTGTACTCTACTCCTCCCCTCTCTATGGTTCTTGTTTCAAGTGGTTTGCTTTCATCCCTCTTCTCTGAGCAATCTGCATATGCACTATGTAAATTTGCAAAAGACACCACCAAATTAGGATAACCTGCTAGGTCCTGATGCCAATGTCTATTATCTGATAAGCAATAATCTTGTCCAGCAATAGGCTCAACGCATGTATCTGCAATTTGTTTCAGCTCTGTATCGAAGTCAAACTCATCTCCTCCTCCACAATTAGCCCACTCACCTTCTGTGTAAGGCACCTCTTTGTTATTGCCTATTCCAATAGAATGTAACTGAACATCTACTTCCCAACCCGTATCTTTGCAGTTTCCTCCTCCAAATAAGGGTCCTATAAAACTATCATCAAATACATTTCCTGTGGCTATGGTTGTTGGACCAAGATACAACACAAATCCTATTGTAAGTGCTAAAGCCGTCAGCACAGTCGTATTGGTCTTTCCAAAGCCCGGTAAATTACTCATACAACACTCCCTCTCCTACACTTGCTTCCATATTCTCTATTTTATGCTGTTTGTGCTTGGTCATGTCCTTCATATGAACCTTGGGAAAATGAGGAACAAGAACTCCAACTTCACTTATCCATGCTATTGCTTTCGGCATTGGGAAATAATTGAATCCATAAGCCGCTAATTGCTCAATATCCTCTGTGTCTTTGCCCTGTTTTCTCGAAATCATTACATAATAAACCACGCTTGCTAATCCTGTCAATGCTGGAAGTATTGCCGCTGGGTCAGTCCAAAGACTCATTTCTCTACCCACTCCCATTCGCCATTTATAATTTCAAGATGCTCAATAATTTGGTCTTCTGTAAATTCCCTCACACAATCTTGTCCAGTCCAAGTAATATTTGGTGCATCAGTAGGTTGACGAGTATTATCAAGTTCATATTTAAGATACTCACATTGTTGTTCTTCAAACTCTGCCTCAGGTGGAGCCTCCCATGGTGCAAAAGCTCCTCTCTTATGCCATGGAAACGTTATTAAACTCAATGATACAATCACTAAAGCCACTATTGCTATTCCTGCTATAGGCGTCAATTTTCCTTTTCTTATCATGGCGCTATTACTCCTCCCTGATTGACTATATCTTGCGCTAAGCTATTCCCTGCTATTCCCTTGAACAAGTTAGTCAGAAAATGTCCTATCAATGGTACTGATAAGTCGTAGTTACTCAATATAAATGATATGTCTAACGCTATTCTAAACAAAAACATTGCCGGAAGGAAATTCAACTCTCCTTGATGCAATACACCTGCTACTGCATAGTGATAAACTGTAAATAATGTTGCATTTGCTATTAAAGCTGAAATTAGTCTTAATTGACCAACCCCTACTCCTTTTAAGAGCATTAGCCATATTCCTAGGAATCCCCACGCAAAAGCCCACTCTTCTGCTATCGCTGCTCCCAGATTAATCAAATACCAATTCGTTCCTAATGTTGACGCAGAAAACGGAATCATCTCTGTTACTCCTAGTGTAAGCGTATATGCCACTATCTGCATGAAAACGCCAAAGAAGAACGCAAATGCTCCTAATATTATTAATTGCTTCTTAGGCACATAAAAATTATAATTCCAATTAACTGAACTTCTGCCTAATAGCTCGTGAATCACTATTCCTGTAAAAGCAAACATCCATAAACTAAACATTATCTGAAAGAATTGTGCTTCTGGACTTAAAATCACTATTCCCTCTACTAATCCTCCGCCTGCATCTGCAACACCTTCTTCATTCACTACGACTCCAGATACTGTATCTCGTCCTCTTCCATAAAATATTCTTGCTAAAAGAGTTTCAAGACTAATGAATACTATACTCATTATGCTGATAATGTTCAGCTTTCCTGAGTTGAATGGGTCACTTTGTATAACGCTATTTATATTTCCAAATTTGCTCAACGGAATCACCTTTTCTTTTTTTAGTTAAAAAATGGGGAGAGCCCCCGTCTCAGTCTGAATCCAGACGTCAGTGACTAGGAGCTCGTGATTATTCTTCCGACTGTAACAAAGTTTTGTGCAACTTGGTTACCGCTGGAAGTGGTATAGTCATTTCCGAGTATGCTAGTTGTTACCGCACTAAATGCGAATCTGGCTGTATTCGTGGTACTACCTGCTCCTTGATTTACATCATTGACATCTTGTAAGTCCGCAATCCAGAGATTGACGTGCAAGTTCGTTGAACCTGCTATTCTACTGGTATCAATGGTTAAAGGAACACTCATATCAAGATTACTTGCTACACTGTCTATACATAGCGCTGGTAGCTCTTGCCAGAAAGTAACGTTTGCATCAGGACTACCTGACTGCATCTTTGTCCAACCATCTGCAATTAGGTCTTCACTATCTACGTTAGCAGTGAAGGAAACTACTGCGATTGGAACTGTCCATCTTAATTCAGGTGTGCCACCGATGTTTCTAAGCTCAGGTTCTGCGACACCCCAACATGTGGAGCGACCTGCAATACTGTCACCAGTACTACGAACACGAACTTTTGCATCGACTTGTTGACTTGTTGCTGTGAAGTTTTCCATCAGCGTTCCGTCAGCTGCGGCTTTGCCTGCATATTGAGGATTGTGATAGAATGTATTACCATCCGCTTCTTGTCCTACGAGACCGCCGTCAGGGGCGATTACTGCGAACTTGATGTGGTCTGGTGCAATTCTGTCAAATACCTCTAATGGTGGTACATCAAAGATTCTTGCTCCATTACTGTTCTCAGTTACCATGCTGTTATCAAAGGTTACTGCAAATAGTCTACCATAAGCGCCACCCTTTTCAGTGGTTCTTACATGTAGTACGATTGTGTCGCCTGTCTTATACGCATTTGAACTGGTACATTGGTATGGAGAGGTAGTTGAACATGTAATTGTTCCTTCTGCTCCTCGTGATAGGTTACAACTTTCAGCTATGTTAGCATTGCTTCTATCAATTGGTACTGCGTCTCCTGCTGCGGAGGATGCGGTACAATCACCGATAACGTTCAATGTTGCTGAAGTGCCACCATAACGGCTTGCATTGTAAGGATTAATTACTGTTGCTTGGAAAGGCAAAGATACACTTATTGCTGGTGTATCGCCACTTGGTGCTGCAATCTGGTTGAAAACAGAGGCTGCTTCGCCTGTGTCAGTTCCAGTCATTCCAACTGCCAAGAACCCGAGTAAAACTGCCGCCACTATTGCTATTCCTGCAATAATAGTGTAGTTCTGTCCAAAGAGTTTTGCCATTTCTATCGTCTACCTACTTCGGTAAATGATTTCCCATTTCTTTCTAGTTTTATGGTATGTTTCATATTATTTGATTCCGAACTTCGTGATGAAGTCTAAGCATATTAAAGTCCAATCTCATATATAAGCGTGTATAAATGTGCTAAAAACGCTTTTTTTATAAACGAGCAGCTCTTTATCACTCTTGAGGGTTGGGCTATAGTTCATTTACTTATCCCAGATAGGTAATACTCCTGAATATTCTTAACCTACCTAACCCTCATTTATAATAACTATGCACCATTTATCCATAAAGTTGGCGAGGGCATAGCAAGACGCCGTAAGTGTCGCTAGAAATGCTCAACGCCCCTCCAACGAAAAATAGCAGCTCTAAACAAATATATGTGCTTCCACAGCCACAACACTCAAATAGTTAATTATTTATCTCTTTACTCGCATTTGCGCGGGCAATACTGCTCCAATCTAACTGACTCTCTATTCCAATCTTCCTTAACTCTCTACATCTCTTACAAACCACTAATGGCTCGTCATCATGCCATACGCAGGAAGGCTCTATATGTTCTTCTTGCAATCTTCTACCAACTCCAATAAATCAGCTATAGGGAGACATAACAAAACTCTTCTCTCTTCCCCATTCCTCACATTCAATATCTGTAGCTGAAGTTCCTGTAATTTATCCTTAATCTCTTCTAAATCCTCTCTTGCTCTCATTCGTGGATATGCTGATTTATATTTACTCATCTAATCTCATCTCTCTTGAACGTGGAATCCACAGTAGATTTCCACTTCTTTATGGTCTTTGGTCCCCAGAGCTTCACGGTGGAAAGCTCTTCCTCACTCGCTAAAACTGCATTTCTGAATGTTCCAAACCTGTCTAACAGAGTCATTGCCCTCTCACTTCCTACTATTCCTGATAATCCATACAAGATAGTTTCTGATTGATTCTTATCTGAATATGTGCTTCTAACATGATATGGATTAATCTTGCCTTTCTTCTTCTGCATAGACCTCCATTTCGCCTTAATCCAGTTTCCAGTCCACAGCACATCAGGCGCATACATCATAGTAACATCATATCTCCTTATGCTTTCCATTGCTCTAGCCACTGCAGATGATTTAAAAAATGATGGCTTTCCCCATCTTCCTTTATGCGTATCAAAATGTCTTATTCCATTCTCATCTTCTACAAATATTCCTTCTACTACAAGAAATCTATCAAAAGTGTCTTGCTCTTGCATATTTCTTAATTGCTTTTTAAATCTTCCATCTTTTATTGACATTAATAGGTCAGGAAAAGTCTTTCTTTCTATCAAAATAGGTCTTTTTGCCCAAACTATTACATCCCCCACACTTAATTGCTTTGATTCAAAGTCAACATTGTCTTCCTTTGAAAACCCTGATAAAATAGATTGAAAAACAGGGTCTTCTCTATTATCTACTTCTACCCTGATGGACTCCAAGCACTATCAACCTTACCACAATTATCGCATGAATAATAACGAGTTTGATACTCTGCTTCCATCAACTCCATCTCCTCTTCACACCAAGTACAAGTCTTCATTCATCCCCCTCCCTTAATTTAACACATAACTCTGTCCTACATAAAGGAGCTCCATAAGTCCACCACATATCCTCTTCACTTATCTCTTCTCCACACTCAACACAAAACACTAACGTCATTTTTCAGGGTTCTCCCATTCCCAAAACAGCTCTAATAATCTCATTCTAATTCTTTTTTGCTCTTCCAATGTCATTTTTCCTCCCCTACTCTTATCTGGCTTTGATGTATTCCTTGTCTGAATTTTAGGAGTATTAAGTGTCCAATCTTTCTTCCGTCCGTCCTTTCCATTTCTACTCTGACTACGCCTAGGTCCCAAGCGTGGCATTATATTGCATTTAGGACATCTTTCGCTTGGATTCCCATTCCAAGGTACTGACATCTCACAATTTGCACACCAAGGATATGATTTAACGAAAGGCAATCAACTCTCCTCCGGTAATGGCTTCAAAATAGCAGAATCTGGCACCCTTTTGATATTATGGTCTTCCCAATCATCAACACACACATCTAACCAAGGACACCAATCACATTGTTTCCTCATTGCTATATCTAGCATTGCCTCAGGAGGTGGATATTCCTTGTTCTGAATAAAATAATGCTTCTCCTTTACTCTCCACACACATTCTTTCCATATCTTTTCATCCCAAGTTTGAGTATAACTTTGATGTGCTAATGTTGCTCTATCCACATAGCAAAATAGACCTTGCTTGTACCCATAATATTTCAAATACGGCATTATCTGATACCTATGGTCATTGTTCAAATGTTTAAGTGCGCCTGAATATCCAACTGACTTGATTTCCACTAAAGTCTCATCCTTAGGGAATAATATCAATAAATCTGCTCTTCCACTTAAGTATGCTCCATCTCCAACATCCACTTTCACTTCTGTCTCTGCTTGAACGGCATCTTCCAAATTGAATTTCTCAGCAATATGTGTGCTTAATATCTCTACTAACTTATCTTGAGCAGCTATGGCAGACTCAAAAATGCCTAATTGTTTTATATCAATGCCCTTTAACTCTGGACCTAAAAAGTCAAAATAGCTAGCTCTCACGCATTTCTTTATCTCGCTGCACCAGTATCTCCCTACTTTCCTTTGATGTCCGGATTTCTTTAGTGCTTTTGCTGTTAGTGCTTCATCAATGAGCGCATCAAACTCATCAGCGTCCATGCCACAATCCTACATTGTTCGTGGAGCTAGATAAAAGTCTAATGTTGATGCTAAGCCTATCTTAAAACCTATTCTTATGGGTTTACTCTCAGCTATATTTATCCAGATAGAATCAGTTTCTTTGCCTACTGACATTATATCTGCAAGATACTTTAAGCTAAACTGCACCTTAAAATTATCGTCTCCCAACTTCATTGAATCTACACCTGCATTAGCAGAATCTAAAGTTACAATAACTTTGTTTCCTGCAGACTCATTTTTGCCTAAAAACTCAAGATTTCCGTCTTTGGATTGAACAACTAAATTCGTACTAACTGCATCTACATCATTGATTATATTATCAAAAACATAGCTTTTCATAGCAATATCAGCCGTATAATCCACATCTGGTTTAGGTGAATCCTTAATATCCTCAGATTCTAATGCCAAAGTATATTCTCTGTCATATGACCCGCTTAAGCTCATAACTAGACTCTTTGCTTGATTACTATATAATATACAAGCATCATTTGCACTTGCTCTCTGTAAAGCCTTACTAAAGGTTTCAAGAGATATAGTAAACTTTTGCTCTGAATCTGCTTCAAATTTCTCAAATGCACTGGCTGGCATTGACAAATCCGCCAAAGACACATGAGCTGCGTCCATGGCTCTCAGGGTTACCCCTGTATCATCTATCGTAAATGTTGCTTTGTCAACCAACTTGGTTAAAAAATTGACAACTAGCTTCCATTCCGACGTATTCTTTGTCTGAATTTTAAAAGTCATTATCTTTACTCCTTTGTCTTATTCCAACTTATTACTCTTATTTCACCACTTGGCATTTTCATTCCAAATACCTCATAGACAGTTGGCTTCTTTCCTATTCTCTTTACTCTCAAAGATTGTTTTTTATCTGTTACTGGAAACGAAACATCGCACATAACATCATTCCTATCTTCCATACCTAATGTAAATTTCACTTTTTTCACTTTGATAGGAGTGTCTGGAACGCTACATCTCACACACTTTTGCTTTTCCTTTCCACTTGCAACTACATAGCAATTAGGACATCCGTGAGCTTCCGTGACTACAGCTTCTATTCCTATTCCCTTAATGTGAACAAACGCATAATGAGGCATATCAGAAAGTTGCTGTGTTGCCAAATCTGACATTTTCATTCCTTCTACTATCATCGGATTACTTGCTGAATTTATTGTCAGCCTCTTTCCTAACGGATAGCCAGTCACCTGAATACAATCACCTATCTTTGGTTTTGCTGATTTACACCAATCTTCCCAAACTTGTGTTGATTTTGCCCAAGCAAAAATATCTACTCCACCTGTGTCATCCATAATTATAGCGTGCATACATGGTTTTGAATCACGTTTAGCTCCTTTGCTCTCATCTTGATTGCCTTTGGTATATTCATGCCTGTTCATAATCAAAAATCCTCGCAATGTGAATCTTGTATCTTTGCCTTCTGGATTTTGTTCCATATAGTCATTAAATTCTTTGCACGTAGTAACTGGTCCCTTTGTGCTTATACCAGATGCAACTTTTACGCCTTTGCTCTTTGCAAAAAGCTTTATGAAGCTCTTTTCTGTCAATCCTTGACCATATTTCTTTTGAATCATAGATTGAAATGAAGAATAATCCTTTTCTACCTTATCTAATGGCTGTTTAGTCTTTTGAGAAATCTTTGATAAAATTCCTTCAGTTTGAGACTTATTGTCTATTGTGGTAGTAGAAGTTTCTACAGGTAAACTTGTCTGTTTTTTCTTCTTTGATTTCTTCTTTAGAACCATTAGTATGTTACCTCCTTCTCTGCAACATCTTCTTCAAGCTCTCCTTGACACCAAAGTCTTGCTTTCTCCATCCACTTTTCTGGTTGTTTTACATCCTGTATTCCTTTGTCTGTCATCTTAAATACACAAACTCTGCCTGCTGGCAAACTTCTATGTTTGAAAGTCCACGCTGCTCGGATTCCTTTTGCCCTATCCAAAACGCCTAGCCTGACAATAACTTTAGGTAACAATCCCATTTGTCTACCACCTATCACAGGAGATTCTTCATCATTATCTGTAGATGTTTCTTTAAATGCTGCTCCAGCTTCAGATTTAGGCCAGCTGCTTACACAGCAAAAGGCATCATGCTCTACTATAATACTCCTTGCTTCCTGCAACTGAAGTGCTAATTTACCTCCATATTGCTGACTTGTAACCATTTTCATTGCAGGAACAGTTCTTTCTATAATTCCTGCATAAATTGCTACCATAGGGTCCAAACTTAATGCAGCCAACTTCCAATTCTTTCTCTTAATCATTGGAGATAGCTCTTTCGTAATAAAATCATGTTGTTCAGCAAATTTTACTGGTTCCAATCGCTCTACATGCTTGTCAATTTCAGAACCTTTAATGCCTAATTTCTCCCAAACGTCTAACGCTCTATCTACGTCAAAACCTGAGTCGCCATCAACAATCACAAACTTTGTGTTATCTGTTAATTGCTTATTCTTTTTTAGATGTTTATAGACCTGTGCTATCAACATTACTGAGGATAATGTGGTCTTTCCGGAGGTAGTCTTACCATACCATTCTATAATGGTCTTTGGTCTGTAACCACCAATTATTTCATCAAGAGCTTTTGAGCCCGTTGATACATATAGCCTACTTTTATCAGTTAAAATGCCCATATATTCTTAAACCTAAAATAATAATATTGATAGTGCTTAATATAGTTTTCGGTAAGCTTAGTCATTTGATTAGTCGGCATTTCTAAAGGAGCTGCTCAAGAAACTTTCTCTTTAACTTTCTTTTACTTACAAGAACTAACACAAAAAACAATATATGACTGCATAAAGTCTTTTGTTTACCCACATGCCCGGCACAAGACCATCTAACTTTGCCTCTTTCTTCCATCAAAGCCACTGAATATGTGTCTGTGTTGCCTCTTACTGCTGCAGAAGCCTGCAATCCAGCCTCATCAACCTCTGCTACTACACTATCTAAACGCCATCCCCATTTTCCATGTTTCTTCTTATCCTTGTCTTTCAAATACTCTGAATACCAAACAATAGCCTTTTGAACTGCTTTATAATTGGTCATTTCCACGGATATCCTGTCTTTTCTGCATATTCTTTCAATATTCCTCTTAACTTCTCTACGTCTATATCCTTATTCTTCTTCTTTCCGTAAATATCTTTGTTGGCGCATTTGGCACATTTTTTTGCTTGTGGCGACTTTGTTCCCTTACATTTTGGGCACGTCATCTTCGCCATCCACTCCAAACTTTTCTTCCTGCCACGCATGTGTGTGTGTCTATCCAATTCTAGCCAATAATCCAACAAAGTCTTATCAGCCTTACTCATTTCATCATACTTCATTTCCTAATTTCTCCAACACATTTCTTTCAAACAAAGGACACACTTCTCCCATACACCATTTTATCTTCCATAAATTCAAACATGAACGAGGTGTCATATCTCTCCTCTTCGCATACTCTAATTGATATTTTGTGGTTTCTGGATTAAATCCTTCTCCTGACCACTTCTGCATCATATCATAAACTTCGTGAACATCATATCCACTTCTCAAATATTCCCATGCAACGCTAGTCCACTGCTCCTGTTTATTCTCAGTAGGAGGAAACTTTGATGCAACAATTTCATCTTCAAAACAAGGTCTCAATTTTCCTTCAAAAGCTTTCTTTGTGGCTCTTTCTCCCCACTCATCTTCAATGTCTTTTATTTTCTTATTTACCTTTCTTAAATGTCTTCCAAACTTCTTACTAGGATAAAGTTGAACTTCCATGTATTCTGTGTTCCATTTAGATTGGTCAACAATTTTACTTGCACTCCAGCTCAAATCAATAGGTAAGCATAATCGTGGTGTTCCTTTCATTTTTACATTTAAAGTATAAACAAGCCTGCATAATCTATTTGACTCTCCAACTAAATCTAAAGTCCGAACTCCTAGCCCAAGAACTTCTCTTTTTATTGCACTTTGAACTGACTTGGGATTAACAAACTCTTTCTCTGGAAAATAAACATACATATGGAATCCTTTTCCCCCGCTATACCTAATATCAGGCTCAACACTATAATTGGACCTAAAATGCTCTGCGACTGTCCTCACATCTCTCAAAACTGTTTCTAATTTATATGACTTACCGCCTGTATTATCATCAAAATCTAAAAATAAGCAATCCATCAGATTATTCTTTTTTTGCTCTTCCGAATAAACACAGGTAAAAATGTTATACTTTCCTGTACTGGAATACATCTTAACCAACTTAATCCACTCTTCTTTATCTGGGTATTGTTGCCCAGTAGCGAAGTCGCCTCTTTGTATCTTTGTTCTTCCCATATGAGGAAATCCTACAGCAATCTCTCTAGGGAAATCATCCCTCACACTTGTAATCCATTCTCTCACCAAAAACTTTGACCAGTCTTTCACTTAAAGAAACCCTCCAATGTCGTTTGGCTCTTATCAAAACTTCCCTCTCCATATTCTAATCCTACAGAGTCTAATACTCTTTGCAACTGTGAAAAGACATCACGGTCCCACATCCTCTTTCTACCATCCTCTGTCATCTTTGGAAAAGACTCGCCCTCTATAACTGGCTCTACATTCTTCTTATCAATATAAACAAACTTAATTTTGAAATCTGTCAAAGCTCCTACTTTGTCTATCAACTTTCTTGTGGCTCTCACTGCATCAGTTTCCACTTTATAATCATCCAAATTAGATTTTACATTTCTAGTAATAACCAAATCTCTGTCGAGTTTCCCACTCATCACATCTGAATACGCATCAGAAATCATTTCTGTTAATCCAACTGTATCTTTTTTCAATGCTAAAACTATTGCATCCTCCATAAACTTTTTGGTTGCTGTGGTATAACTGGTCTTTCTTAATCCTCTTGAATAATATTTAGGCTTCTTAAGATAGTCACCATCAGCATAAATCTGCCTACCTGCATAATTTTTCTTTGCTCCCTCATTTACTGAACCTTTCTTAGCAAAAAATAATATGTCTTTATATACCTCTTTTGACTCAATCTCAACTCCATCTTCTTCTAAAAGTTTATTCAAATTCTTTGCCTCTTCTAATCCATACTCTACAACTGATTTCTTTGCCTGTTTATTCTTTCTCCATTTTCTAACTTTCTTCATGGGAGGTGAAAAGAAAATTGAATCTGTGTCCCCATAATAGATTCTACATCCTTTCTTTTTAAGATAATCTCCACTTTTTTCATTCACAAGCCTTCCTTTTTTCGTAACTTTGTTAAATTCCTTACTAGAAAAAAGAGACCCGGCTCCATATCTTGTGTAGCCTACCACTCCTAAACCACTATTGCAAACCAATTTCATTGCTGTCTGCCTTTGATTCAACTCTTGCTTCTTATTCTCATCAGATTCAGACTTCATTTCATGTCTAATTGCATTTCTCAACGCCATATATTCCTTGACTTTATCAGACATTATACCTAGACCTAAAGGACACGTTTTCAAATTCATAATCAAAGTAGCATATAGACCTACATAATCAGCAGATATAACCCATCTTTTTACTCCCGGTGGAGGAGTTCTGACCCATCCTCCAACTAACTCATTCTGTAATTCTACTTTCATTCCCATAGTTGGTAAAGCCTTTGGCTTTCCTAATTTTGCAAGCTCTCGCAGATATATCATTTCCCACAAATGAGTTTCCTGACTTGCAAACTGAATATTAAAACCTGCTAAATCAGCCATCTCCTGCTCAAGTGAAATGTATCTTCTTCTTCCTTTTATCACACCATCTTCTTCCAAACCATCTTCAATCCACTTGACAATCTCAGTGTCTCTCATATTATATTCCTTAAGCTCATCACTGGTCAAATCTGCAACCTTTCCCGGTCTTTGAATCTTTATTGGTAAACCTTCAAGTAATGCAATATTTTTCAACGTATTACTTTCCAATTCTCTTCCTCCTCTAAACCTATATCTCTCTAGTAAATCTAAAGACAAAAATTCTACAGGCACGAACTTCCTTAATGTTTTGCATCTATCTTTAAAATAATTTCCATCATAATTTCCCCATGAATAAGCCACATCAAACTCCTCATAATATTTCAAAAAGTTATTAATAATCTCATGTTCATCACCAGCAAAATATTTACCTCCTGCGGCTATGCTCAAAATCTTATCTCTTTCAGGCAAAGTTCCACCAGAATTTTTATCATAAACCTCTATATCCCAAGGCATTTTCTTAATTGGAATGTGATATTTACCATCTTCTACAGGCTCTGGTATGCCATTCTCTATCCTGACTATGTTCATATATCCATTATCTATAGCTAATCTCTCCATATGCCTGACTCTCGCTTCCCAGAGCCATATGCCTTTTCTTTCTAATCTGCCTCTTAAAGTTGATATATCCTTAGGATTCTGCATGATAACTTTGGCACCTTCTTTCTCTTTGTTAGATTCAGGCACATATAATTTGGTATCTACTCTCTCTACTCGAATTTCTCCTAAATCTTTTGATAATTCTCTCACTTCTGCAGTATTCTCTGGAGCAAAATACGCATAAGGCTCATTTTCACTATCTATGATAGTCTTTTTGACCTTCTTGCCATACCTATCTCTTAAAATATAAACTAAAACTCTTTTTTGACTTGCTTCATCAAACTGATAATAATCTTTTACAATCCTGCCTATCAAACTCTTAACCTAATAGATTAAACTCATTGGCTAATTATAAATCTTTGTATAAAATCTCTACTTTGGTTCTTCGTCTATTCTATAACTTCACGTTAATTCTTTGATTACTCTATAAGCCCACTTCAACTTCTCTTTTCACTTCCTTCTTTTACCTATATTTCATTATTCAGATTAATAAATCTTCTTCCCTTCACTTCGTATTGATATTTCCCTTAAAATCCATCCAATTATCATCCCAAGAAAAAAAAGGGCAAAGCTCTCTATCATATCATTTCTCTGGCTTTTGAAATATCAGCCATAATGCTAATGCGCCTAGACACGCAGCTTGAAAAGACAAAATCTGTCCTGCTATGTGAACGCCACTTTGATTTCCCCATGCGTGAATTGCATTGTTAATAGATGGTGGAAACTGAAATAATGGTGGAATTTCATTTCTAATGATTTCATAATAAAATGTATAACCTGTAAAAACTACTGCAAATGGAATCAACATCCACATTCTAAGTCTATTCTTGCCTAACAAAAAACGTTTCAACATATTCAACATCTTTGTCAGAGAATCTAATAAGCACATAAAAAGCATCTTCCTCAGCTATCTGCACTGGAAAAGTACTTGTAACTTTAGTAAATGGTGATGGCGCAAATGACTCCTCTAATAAAAATACTGGTCCTAAAAATGGAATTGGTAATTGTGTTATTACTGGTTCTTGCTGAGAGATATTATTCTGCAAATCTTGGATTGGCATTTGAACACTGGTCTCAACTGCTCTATAAACCCAAATCTCTCTTATTGTTCCTATTCCAACACTAGGCTCTATTTTCAAATGTCCATGAGTTGAATTATCTTTTACAATAGAAACGCTTTCTATTACCCTTTGGTTTCCTTGAGAATCAAACAATGTTCTTTCTAAATTTTCTACTCTTTCTGATTCACTAGGATTAGTATTAACTCCTAATCCATATCCTATGAAAAATACTAAGCCTACAACCACTATAAAAACTGCAGGAGTCTTAAACCAAGCATTTTGAGTATCAACGTATCCCATTTCAAACCACCTTAAGAGTATTTGCTATCTGACGTATTTATATTTTTCCCTTTACGCTTCTTAGCCAATCTCTTGGATTCATCTTCATCTTCTATCAAATTTACTATTACTTCCTCTGATAGCTTATCTATCTTCTTTTCAATTTGCTTTTTTAACTTCTTTTTCATCCTTCTTCACTTTTTTAATTGGCTTTTGAACTGAATCTATTTCAATATCGTAATCTCTCGCATCATTCACATCAATCTGCGCTCCTCCCATAAACTTAACCTGCCTATGCCAAGCAGAATTAAAGTCTCCTTTCTTCGGAGTTTTTCTACCTCCAGTATCCATAGTTTTCTTTGCTGACATTGCTAACTTGATAGCAAATACCTCTACTATCTTACCAAATTCATTGCTTGCTTCATCACTGACTCTGCCAAATCCGGCAACCCTCATGAGTCTGGTCATCTGTTGATTCTTCAACGTTCTAGGCACCTTTTTACCTCCTATTACTATTTTTGGTTTTCTCATTTTACACTAATCAAGTTCCATAATAAATTTGCACTGGCAACATCCCCACCATCTATGTCTACTTCATCAAGATATGGTAAAAGATTATATTTTTTCTGTGTCATTGCTACGCTATATGCCATATTCCTGATTGCGTTCACATGAATTCCATCTCCCTCTTTCTGCACCTTTCTCAACACTTCCATCTGACTTCTATCACCTTTCATAGCAGAGCTGACTAACTTCCATAAATCTGCTTTGTCATCTTCTATACTCTGTATATCAACGCCTCCATGATTTTGAAGTAAGTGTACTGATAATCTCATATCACCATCTGAATCTGTGTATATCTTTTCTAAAAGAGTATCGTCAACTTTCAACTTCTCTTTCTTAGCAATACGAGATAATTTCTTCTTCATAGCATCTTTTGTAATAGCAGAAAATCTAATTCCTCCTCCAAAACGTGATATAATAGGCTTTGATACTTTATCAATATCATTGCAAGTGGCTATAAAAATACAATTTCCTTCTAATTCTTCAATCTGCCTTCTCAAAAATCCTTGATTATCCTTGCGTAAATAGTCTATCTCTTCTAATATTGCAATTCTTTTCTTAAATTTATGGTCACTAAACATGCCTGTTTGGTGTCTGGCAAACGCATCCAATTCATCCCTAAGAACATCAATCGACATCTTGGAAGCATTAAAAATTCTACAGTCAGCATTAGGCACTCTCTTTGTTTCCAAAAGAGTTCTGGCAACTATTAATGCTATAGAAGTTTTCCCTGTGCCTGCCTGCCTACTATGAAACAGCAAATGTGGAAAATCATTTGGTTTCTCTAATAACTTCTCAATCTTTTCAACTACTATATCCTGCCCAATAACTCCCTTCAAAGTCCTTGGTCTATACTTTTCAGTCCACATTATTTCAAAGCATCCTCCAATCTGTCTTGTAAATTATTTAATATCTTGTGCATCCTGTCTATATCGTCTATTATAGATTCTAACTCTGCATTATTTGTTATATTGTCTGACTTACCATAAACTTTCTTAGTTGTTTGTGGTCCCTTATATCCGCTTTTCTGACATTTGTGAGCATTTCCATTAACCTCATATGCTCCCCACTTCCCATCTGCTTTCATCATCTTAAGAGAAATACCGCAATATTTGCAATCTCTGAAATAATGCTCTGAACTACTCATCTAATCGCTCACCCTCAATGCCAATGCTTGTAAAGTCATCCAAAAATGCTTTCTTGTTCCATCTCTAAATTGCACTACAACTGCCAATAATAATAATCTTATATCTGATGCCTGAACGTCTTTAACGTTCAAAGCCAACTTACTTAATCCCACAGGTCTAAAATCTATCCAATCAATCTCAGGATTTAAAATTGCACACCTATCCATACGAACAAGTGCATCATAATCCCATTCATGAGACTTCTGGTCAAAAAGAATCAACTTCTTCCCCGGAAAACTACCACTCACTATCATATCTTTTCCTAATAACTGTTGGTCAAAAAATGTGGCAATCTCATTATCTTCTGTTATGAAAAATCTTGAAATCTCATCATAAATGTCTTTCATTCCTACAAATTCCTTGGTTTCTCTCTTAAGTCCAGCCAATAAGGGTTTTTCTATCTTTGCTTTAGAAACTGCAATAAGACTTCTTGCGGACGCATCTTCAAATACTTTCTGAATTGTTAATCTTTTCTTCTTCCCTTTAGCCGCACTTTGAGCAACCCCTCTCATGTGCTGTAATTGGTCTTTTAATTTCCTTTTTGCAATAATTGAACTCATTTAACCACCTTAACCACTTTCTTATTCCTAAGCCTCTTTATTAAACTTTTCTGAATTGATGGCTTTAACATAAACTCAGGATTTCTATAAATACTGGCTGTCTGTTCTGCACAAAATATATCATGTTTTATTCTTTGAGCATATCCCATACGCCAATATTCGCTTCTGTCCACCCAATCCATTCCATAACTGACTAACTCATATACATATTCTATCTTATTTTTACCTCTTCTACATCCTCTTCCTATTCTCTGTATCATTTGCCTTGGACTTGAACTTCCATTCATAACTATGACCACATTGCAGTCTGGCACATCAATTCCCTCATCTAAGACTGTTGTTGTAATTATAGTCTTTATAGAGCCACTCTTGAATCCCTCAAATGTCGCTTCTCTCTCAGTATATTTTGTTTCTCCAGTTATTACCTTTACCATATCTCTGTTCTCAGGAAACTCCTCATCTAGAAACTGCTTTATACATGCAGCCCCTGCTACAAATTGCTGAAATATCAAAGTCTTATCTTCCGTGTGATTTGCGTAAATCTCCTTTAACTTCTTAAACTTGGAAGCTGAAAATCCATGAACATATCTTGGTTGAATATTCAGTCTCTTTGGCTCAACATAAGCTAATGTATTATCTGCTTTTGCTTTTTCAATTCCAAATTTATTTTTCTTATAAAATAAATCCATCAAACTTCTTTTCGCTTCATTTTGTTGTGGTCTCGCATATACATACTGACCATACTCATTTCTGGCTCTAACAATATACAAATTCTCAAGCATGTCCTCATCTTGCTGCTCTAAAGAACAATTAATTTTCTTATAATCAATAGGACACACAATACCTTTCTTTGCTAAATCTCCATATCCACATCTAAAAATTACATCTCCCATCATAAAATACAATAACGGTTCATTCTTATCATCACGCTCAGGTGTGGCTGTGCAGCTCATTCTCTTAAATGTCTTAATATGTATTCCACTCAATTTCCAAACTGGAGCTGGTAAATGATGTCCTTCATCAACACCTAAGAATCCAAATTGCTTGGAAATATCGCCAAATTCCTTTATAAAACTCTCAGCCTTCTCCAATTCTTTCTTTGTCATATTTGTCTTTTCCTTAGTTGCTTTATGGGCACTTTGCAAAAGCCCAACAGTTATTGGTTTAATTTCCTTCTTTTCACCCCAAAACTCTCCAATCTGGTCTCTAGGGACTCCTAACCTTTTAACAATAGTATTAATTAATTGGTCCTTTAACTCTATTGTAGGCACTAAAAATAAACTCCAAGTATCCAACTGCCTCACAGCATCTATAAGACATAATGTCTTTCCTCCTCCCGTGGGTATTGCTATTGTCCCTAAATCTCCATTCATTTTCCAGTTGTTTATTGCTTCCGATTGATGCTCCCACAAATACATTTGCTTTGATTTTCTCTTATATTTTGATGAAATCTTATCGCAAGCACTTCCACATTTTATTCCTTTTGCATGTGGATGATAACGTAATCTCAACTTAAATGGAAGTTTCTTAAACTTCTGCTCCTCTAGCAATAATTTACTAATAATGACTTTGTAGCCTCTTTTCTTGAAAAACCTTTCTATCTGAGGCACAGTAAAATAATATGCTACAAATCTAATCTGGTCTCTACGAACAAAAGGCTCTGCAGGCTTCACAAAATACTGAACCTCTGAATCTCCTCTTCCAGTTTCTTTATCATAATTATTATTTACTTTAACTGAACAATTCTCAGTCATTCTTCTAATAATATCTTCGCTCACAAGCCAATACAGACTAACCAATATTCCAGATTCTTTATGTCGCCTAATATGAACTGTCTTATATTTCTCATCATTCACTGCCCCACTACCCGATAAAACTAAAGCTGTGGATTTCTTCATACGAACGTCATAGCCATTATCTTTCATGAACTCTCTATCGCCTTCCCACGCTGAGCTCTTATTGACCATCTTTGGATTTTGTATAATGCCACGATAATACCATTTTCCTTTTCTTTGCTTAATATCCCATTTAGTCCACGCCTTTAACGGACCCACATACTTCTCTCCGCTCTCCAACTTTTGTCTCTTTGATAATGATGTGGACTGTGTAAATATTTCTAAATTCTTGGTTATTATGACTTTATTTGCATCTTGATATAAAGGTTGAATATTCTGTATGAAAAATGAATTTATCATATGCTCATTCGCTGCACTTGACTTTGATACTAACTTCCTTCTTCCTGCTTCTCTGACAAAATTATTGAATAACTCAAAAGCTTCCTCCAACTTTGGAACTGTGTCTATTCCTGCCTCAAAACATTTTATAGGGTCAACCCAAACCTTCACTTTGTCAAGCTCCTCCTCTACAGTACAAAATTGTTCAATCCATTCTAAATTCTTCGTGGAATCTTTTGCAAACCATTTAATATCATCCCACTCCTGCCAAAAATTAGCAGGCTTTTCTAATTCACATCCACAAACTGAGTCAATCATAAACCCATCACTCATTGCCTGATTTATAAAGTTTTGTAAATTCATCTAATCTAACATTGATATAAGGGTCTAATCTTCTCTTGGCTATATCTATATAATCCTGACTCAACTCAATTCCTACATAATCCCTTGCGTTTTTCATTGCTACCAAACCTGTTGTCCCGCTTCCCATAAACATATCTAACACAATTCCAGACTCAAAGTCTGCATTGCACTTACATGTCGCTTTGTAGCCAATGAGCTTACGATTTGTTATATATCCCTGTCTAACATCATGTCTCTCTGAAACTTGCGAGTTCATTTGATTTTCCCATTTACTATTTTCAATATCCATATCACTTGCTCTAAGCTGAGTATCATCAAGCTTTTCCCATTCTTTGACCTTTGGCTTCCCACACTCTTTGCAAACATACTCAGGGCATCCAGCCAGTATTGGAATCTCCACTAATTCTTCTGGAAAAACTGCAAAATGTGCATCACGGAATGATTTTGTATTTATCTCCCAAACTGTCCTTTTATTTCTCTCTGGATACTTCTTTCCCTCCCCTTTCAAATATCCTCCTGCATGTTGCATTGCATAATTATCAGCATCATACTTAGTCATCTGACCTACCTTTCTTGGCTTTCTACCATCATAACTCTCACTATCTCTGGAAGGCTCAAGAATCTGGTCAAAATAATATTGTGGTTTTTTCGCAAAGAAAAATAGATACTCAAAGTCCACTGTGAATCTGTCTTTCATTGACTGTGGGAGTACGTTATTTTTCTTCCAGATTATTGTATTCCTACACACCCATCCTCTATCTACCATTGCTATTGCAAACCTATGCGGTATCAATCCTAATGATTTATTGGGCATTGACGATTTCCCTAATTTATGCTTAAATCTATCTTTATTAGACTCTTGATTTAAACACTCTTTTGAACAAAATTTAACACCTTTGTACCTATTAGTAAAATTCTTCAAGTCTTTCGCTTTTTTGCCACATACGGCACATGAATCTGACATATCGCTTCGACCTGCTCTGCGCTGTATTCCATTCTTAGTATATCCTACTATTGCTCCTTCCAAATGTTCAGGTTTAGTTATCCCTCCAGAGCTGATATAACTATCCCCAATATTTACCCATAAAGTTCCATGGTCTTTCAAAACTCTCTTGGTTTCATCAAATATGTCACATAGATGTTTTATAAAAAGTGGAATATTTGGCTCATTCCCAAGACTGCCTTCCCAAGCACCGCATACTGAGCAAAAACCATCGCCCTGCCAAGAATGTTCCTCAGCCATACCCATTGGATTCTCTGGACTAGCCTCTTCTGGCTCATCCCAAAATACAGGGTCATTCTGATAATCACGGAGCCCCCAATACGGAGGCGATGTCACTGCCATATCTACACTTTTAGCTGGTAGCTTTTTTAATTCTTCCAAAACATGACCTTGAAATATGTTATTTCTAAAAGTCATTGCTTAAACCCTACCTCTTTCTTAGCTTTTTTCATGCTCTTTCCTTGTAGCAATGAAAATATAATCTTTCTATTCCTCTTGACTTTAATGCGTAACTTGTCAAACTCGAATCCTCTATTACCTTTCCATGTCTCTAGTTCGTGTTTATCTTTTAAATAATTCAAAGCAACTTGCCCAGCCTTACCTGTTATATTTCTTCCAACTCTAACATCTGACTTCCAAGTTCCGTCAAACCATTTAGTCGAATATTCACTACATCTGTGACTTTTGAATCTGGCTTCAACAAAAAATTGCTTACACATATTGCATAAAGTTATCATTTTCTACCTATCCTAATAGCGTAATCTACCATATAATCAGACACTTTGACACCAGTACATTCCTGCAAACCTTTCCAACCGGGACACACATTTGCTTCTAGCATAAAGTTTCCATTCTTAGTTTTCAAAAAATCTACTCCTGCAATTCCCATACCTAATGATTCTGCAGCTTTTATAGCATATTCTTTGTCTTCCTTTGTCAACTTAAACTTCTTCATAGTTCCTCCTTGAGAAAAGTTTTTCCTAAATCCTTTATTTTCCTTTTTAACAGACGCTATAACTCTGCCATCTACCACCATGGCTCTCACATCTGTTCCTTTCAATAATCTTTGAACACACGCAGGCTCTGACATCTTTCTTGCAACCAATTCCACTACAGGCTTTAACTCCTCTCTTGAATTCACTTTCAATATTCCAATGCCTTTGCTATCTTGTAGAGTTTTTATTACATATGGCGGCGATATTCCATTGACTACTGGCTCATCATAAACCAAATAGCTAGCTGGAACCTTCAATCCAACCTCAGCCCACTTTAACATTGCAAGATATTTATTCTTAGCATTTCGCATAGAATCAGGCGAAATTGTGCATGGAACTCCCATTAATTTTAATTGCTCTAAAAATATAGCTGAAATATCTAAATGCTCTTTTTTTCCAAATCGTGAAAGTACAACATCACACTTACTATAATCAAATCCCTGATATGCTCCACTAACCTTTCCATTTCTACCTATTTTAAGCCAAGAATGAGTAATATCAATTACTTTCCACTCTACGTTTTTCTTTTCACAGGATTCTACTATTCTTTTAAACGCCCATGAATATGGCTTTTGTGTATATCCTAAACCTAATATCATTCAATCAATCAGCACCATACTCTTTACCGCAGGCTTTACAATATGGCTCTCCATCATATCCTCGCATTTTTTCTGCAATTTTACCCGGTCTTTTATCAAGAGATTCTGCTATTAAATCTGCTATATGTGGTAAAGTCCAAGTTCGCCATTCTCCTACTTCAATCTCTATCAATTCTGTTGCATTGATTCCATCTGGTATTTCTGCATGACGTATAGTAGCAACCTGCTTTCTTTGCAGTATTTTGTATCCTTTACTTTCACACCATTCCTGATGAATTTTGCTGCGATAAGGTGAGGTAGTAAACTTACCACCCTTGCCTCTGTATATTACAGGTTTATTTGTCATTTGCTGCCTTTTCCTAACATAGCTTTGACTTTCTTAAACGTTTTAGGTCCTTTTTGCTTACGAATTATATGTAATGCAACATCAACTGCGGCATCATCATGTATCCAAATACTTTTGCCTTTTTGTAATGAACCATTTTGAAGTCTAAATATCTGTATTCCTACATAATCTTTGTTTGTATTCTTGTTATGAATTTTGGTCTTCCTTATTCTAAATGAAACACTCTCATTTGCTTTAACATCAAATTCCTTACCTAATGTTGTAAATTCTACTTCGGATTCTTTTTCACTCATCTTCTTCACCACCAATATTCGAGTCTTTCTCATCTTCCACATCTTCGCCAAATGTATCTACAACTTGTGCAATAGATGTATCTTTTTCTACTTCTTTTTCTTTGCTTTCATACTTTGTAAAAATATCATGAAGATAAACAGAAATTTCATTCTGCACTCCTTCAGTCAGCAAATTAGAACTGTGTGCAAAAACTAAAGTGCCTTCTTGTTCAGGACTCTCTCTGTACCTTTTCTTTTGTCCTAAAGCATAATATAGCCTAACTTCCTTACTATTAGCAGATAAAACTGCTTTTGCTTTATTACCCCAGAATGTGATTGCCGAGCCTTTTACACTCTTTTCTTTTACATTACTTGCTCTCTTTATTATCACTAACAGCTTTGTATAGACCTTATACAAATCTGGATTGTTGAGAGCTTTTCTGGCTTGCTGTTTGGCAGTAATCTCAGTCTGCTTAATATTAGATTTGGTTGGTTTCTTTGCCTTCGCCTTTGCTTTTCGACTAGTTTTCTTCTTAACAGTTTTCTTCTTAACCATACATTAAAATTTGCTACCAGATATTTATACCTTTCTATAGAATTTCAGACTTGCCTTCAGACACAATGCAAATTTATGGGAGAGCAGAGGGGTAAACCAAATGGCACGAGGAATCGTAACCGGAACTGCATACGTGGACAAGCAGCTCCAAACCCTCTACTCTCTTTCCATATTTGCTTATGACCACTCCAACTTCTCGCCTATATACCTACGCTTATGTTGACAGCATTGACTCCAGTGAAGTCTATTGGCGTGCATCAACATTGTAAATGCCTTACGCTTATCGGAATTGGTTTCTGCATCATCATTAGCCAACCTAAATGCTTCCTCCAAATATGTTACAAATGTATCTGGATTGGTTTCCAAATACCACCAACCATTAGGAGAATTTTTGGCGCCAAAGAAATCTCCAGCTTTATAATATCTTCCAAGCCCTTTGGTATCAAACCTTAAGACTGTATCTTGAAGACCATTCTTTTTAATATAGAACCTTTCGCCATTTACGCTATAAGGTCCTACAACGGTCCATCCATTCTGCATTACGTCTTTAAGCCATTCTGGCAACAAGACTTTCTTTCTACCTCTTCTCTGTTCGTTCAATACACTCTTTATCATTTATTCATTATCTCCATTATTTATAGCTTTCTTTGCCATTTTATCTGCCTCTGGATTTTCCTCTCTAGGTATCCATTTCAATGTTATTTTCTCAAACAAATCCATTCTATCTTGTACGTCTTTACAAAGTGCCTTTAAATGTGGCTGTTTTACTTTCCAATTACCATTAGACTGTTGTATAACTAATAAAGAATCTCCATGAACTGCAATTTCATCCCAACCTTCTATGTGTGCATAATCTAAAGCGTAAATCAAGCCAAAATACTCAGCCACATTATTAGTTTTAGGTCCTTTATATTCCCAATATCCTACTACACCTGCATGTGAAGAATATTTATAATCTCCATGAACTAGCCATTGATGCTTATCAAAGACCTCTTTGTATTCAGCCACAAATCCCCATCCCATTTTCCCACCGGGATTCTCTGTAATTGAGCCGTCAAACCACAATCTATTCATTGTTTATGTTACATCTCCTTCAAGCCAGATGTCTAATTCTGTATGCTGTCCACTCATGGCTCCCATCAATGTTGTTCCAACTGCCAATTTCCACTTTTTTTCATCTCCAAATGTTGTTTCACAAAAACTTTGTATGAAAACTTCATGGTCTTGAATTCTCATCTAACTCTCACTCCTTCTCCGCAGGCTAAGCAAAAATTATACATATCAACACTTTGTTTACATTGATAATGTTCACAATCGAACCACCTATCCACCTCATATATCTTAGTTGCACAATCACACATTTTCATATTTCTCTTACCAGAGCCTTTTGTTGGGTCTTTCTTTATCTGTTTATGAAGTAAATTATCATCTTTTGGTTGATAATAACATGGATGATATTGATGTCTTACACAGTATAATACTTTTGGTTTTTTCTCTTTTGTCTCATCATCTTCCATCTCCTGCCAACATTCTTCTCTGCAGTTTGTACCAAGAAGTTTTACATCCTTTCCTAAAGCTCTACTTTTCATACTTAATTTTCTATCATATTCGCCGTACGCAGACTTTACACCAGAATCGTGTTTCTCACAAATTCCATATCCTACATTCTCCTTCATAACCTCAATATTATGGCAGTTATGTAAAATATTATTCGTGGTTAACTGAAATCTGTCCCATCTTCTTGCTGTCCATCTTCCTGTATTTGCAATAGATATTTTTTCTTGAGTTTCTATACCTGTCTTACCAAATCTTCCTAAATCTGTGTGTCTCCTTGTATAATGAGCTTTTAACTGCGCCTGAAGCTGTAACTTATCAACAACTGTCATGTTTTTTTCTTGATAATCCCAAAGCTCCCAATAATACTTAATAAATTGAACAAATTGGTCTGCTAATAAACCTCTCGTGTTTGTTACGCCATACGCCTCAAACAATAATCCAGTCCAAATCTTGTAAAGGATGTGATTCCTTGGTAATGAAAATTCTTTTTGTCTTTTCTTAACCTCGGATTTTCCAGAAACACGCCCCTTTCTATTAAACTTATTTCTGCCTTTACCGTACTTAGGCTGTAAAATTCCTTTCTTGAATGTCTTGGTCATACGAATGAACTCCTTAGTATTTTTCCTCCAAATATTGAATCCGTTGAACTTTTTGCTGAAATTCTTATTTTACCTTCTGGAGCTTTCTTCTTTGAAATTTTGGCTTTCTTCGCCTTTTGCTTTTGCTTTGGAAAAGCTTTTGATGGGCTTGAACTTTTGAAAGTAGGCATTACGCATCTTTCTGGACTTTTGTCTGGTCTGAATCTCAATACTTTTGGAAATCTCAATCCGTTCGCAAATATTCTTTCAAATGAAATTTCAATGGCAGTATTTGGTTCTACATAAATAAAGTCTTTATCTTCTTCTCCTGTTCTGATTAGATTTTTCTCAAGAAATTCTTTTTCGCTATCGTCAAATCCTGCTCCTACTTTTCCTAATGATTTCCAGTTTTCGCCGTCTTTTACACTTATTTGATATGTGTATGGTAATCCTCCAGCCATATATTTTTCGCTTTTGTAAATTCCTGTAATAACAACATCAGCAGTGTATTCAAATTTCACTTTTAGCATCGCATTTGACATTCCATAGCCTGCATCTAAATCTTTTACAACAACTCCGTCATGGCTATCTTGATTTACATTCTTAAGTAATTCAACTCTGTCTAATCCATTTGTTAATTGTCTTGTCTGTGAAATTCTAATTCTTGAGTTTCTTTGAATCTTGCCTAATAATTTTAGTCTTTCTTCTAATGATAATCCAGTTACATCTTTGCCTTTGTAAATCATAATATCAAACGCATAAACTTGTAATTGTTTATTCTTTTTTGCTGAGTCGCAACAGGCAAACTCTTTTGATTTGTGAGCTGGACATCTAAAGCCATTCTCATTTGCAACGCTTGTTAAAAATTCACTGAAACTTCCGTCTTTTACAATAAATTCTGCATCTAGCAAAACTGGTGCATGTGGCTTTAATGCTTTGTCTAATCCTTCAAAAAATTCATCAGTGGGATTTCTAATTCTAAATTTACTAGAAGTCGTATCTGATTTTGGTTGATAAACAGTTTTATGAACATTACACAATCTGGCTTCTTTTCCGTCATGTCCTACAAATGCTCTTTCACCATCTTTCTTTAGTTGATAAATCATTCTTCCTGATTTACCAGAGAATCTTGTGGCTTCATCAATGGGCTTTACCATTGCTATTTCACAAGCTTTTGGGTCTTTTACCATTTTTACATTATATTGTGTCATAATTCCTCAATACTAATTACCTTTCCCCTAATTTAAAGTTTTCTATTTATCTCACACTCAAAAAAAAGTTGAGGAGATTTCTCTCCTCTTTTACGCTAAATCGCATCTGGATTTGGAGTCCCATCTGCTAATTCAGCATCTGATTCTGCAAGTCCGTCTGCAATTCCTCGAAGTGTAACTTCTTCAAGTGTTTGCCAGTCACCTTCAGCAAAGTCATTAAGGTACATTTCCCAGTCCTCTACTCTTTCCTGAATATATTTTAGTGCTGACTCGCCAGAACTAAATCTCTTATATATTTCTTGAGACATGAATTATTTAGAACTTGCTGCTATAAAAATCTTTATCTAATCAAGGAAACTCTCATATTTAAAATTTGGAATTTGTGGGAAGCTAAACCATTCATAGGTGTAGTATGAAATACTGGCAAATATGCCCAAAGGGGGGAAATTTTCATTTGGTCAAAACAAAAACCCTTCAGACTCATTCTCCACTCATAGCTCAGCCTCTTTCCACATTCCAAATCTCTTTCAAGACTTCCAATCTGGTTCTTAAGTTTATTGCCCTTTTCTCTTCAGGATAGACATAAGTCGGAATTATAAAATCAGAATGACCAGCAACTTCTTGCAATCCTCGCACTCCTTGATTTGAATTGGAGCCTTCTTTTCTCTTAAGTTGAATCAAATAAGCATACTCGTTTTTGACTGCAATCAATTCCACATTAGCCTCAAGACCCTGTTTAACCTTTTTTCCATTATTGGACCAAACATGATATCCGCTCTTTTTCAATTTAGACTTAAGTTTAATCACAGGCGTTAAAACTGGCTTGCCTCCCACATTCGTCTTATTTTTCTTCTTAACCACTTCTATCTTCTCGCATGGATGTCAATATTCTTTGCTTATCGTTTGCTTTAATATAATGTTCGTAATTTTCCACATCACTCTCGCTCATTTCGCCTATTTTATCCAAATCTGATGGCTTGAAATCTCCCACATACCAGTCTGTGCTTCTTGAATATCCAAACTTATCTTTTAAAGGGACGTCCAATGAGTACAGAGATATTCTTTCATCAGAAATTACTTCTTCCACAAAGCATCTCAAATCTCTGTATGAATAAATGTCGCTTATGTCTGCGACAATTCTGACAATATCTCCTACTTTAAACTCAGGCTTGACTTGCCTCATCATTTGAACCACCCATGGTTTCTTCATCTTCATCTCCGTCAGGATTCAAAGGTCTTGGAATTTCCATTGTTGATATCTGGAAGTCTTCAACTTCTCTAATGTCCTTAATCTCTGAATCATCCAAATCAAGGTCAAAGTCCTCTTTGAATATGTGCTTTATTCTTTCCACATAATCTCCTTTATCTTCTGCTTTTTCTCTGTTGCCTGCGTATTCAATAACGACTCTGCATGTATATTCCTTCATAGGACTCATTTTAAATCCTCCTTCAAACACTTGAGGTTACAATTAGTAAACTCAGATGCCACGGGGCAATCTGAATATGTGTAACCACAACAACAAGAATGGTCATTCCAGCCCATCTTAAATCGCTCCTAATGTATCAGTTGAAATTTCAGCGCCTGTATTTTCATCTGGTGATTCTGGAATTTCTAAGTCTAATTCACGAATCTTAGCGAAGTTTAATTTCTTTTGTGTAATCATTGCACACAAAGTAAACATTTTTTCACCGTCAATCATTTCTGATACTGGATAAAAGACTATGTAATATTCTTTGAAACTTCCACCCCAGCGAACTTTGCCGATTAGAACTTTGTTTCCTCTAACACAATAATCAATGATTTTATTGTGCTTTACTTCATCTATTGCTTCTTTTGCTCCCACTTCATAAACTCTATCTGGAACAAATTTACAAAGCTCCGCAAAATCTCTTTCCTCAATGATTTTGATTACTTTTGTTCTAAGAAATGGTTGAACTTCTCTATCTCCATCTTCTAAATGTTCAGTCCACTGGATTTGACTCTTTTCTACTAAGTCGCCTTCTTCAGTAAAATAACCTTTTGTGGTCTTTGTGATTACTGATGCAGTGTCGCCATATTTACTTTTAGCTTCTGCAACAACATCTTGAATAAGATTGTCTGTGTATTCTGAACTAATTACTTTGCCTTTTTCGTCATAAACACCAACTATTTGACGGGTCTTAAAATAAACATTCTTTCCGTCTTTTGTTGTTGGTCTTACTCTGGCTTTTACATTCTCAAGAATATCTTTTGAATCTTGAGTAATTAAAATTGCATCAGCTTTTTGCTTAATGCCGGGTACTTCAACAGCGAACCTGTTGACGGCTCTTGCTACCAATCTCTCATCTTGAGACTTGACAGTAATTGCATTTATTTTATTTTCTTGTTTAACTTTCTGTGACATATTTCATATACACCTTATATTATTTGAGTTCTTGACCTTTATAAAGTTTTGCCTTTTAGCCAAATCTTCGAGGTCCCACCGGATTATTCACGTCTCCGTAATATTCCTTTTGTTTTGGAAAACGCTTTACACGCTGTTTTCTTAACTCATTTTGCTTCTCAGTCGATAAACGTACCTTTCTTCCAGCCTTCTTTTGCATCTCATTAATTTTAGGCTCAACATGGTACATAATAGTTCGGGGATGAACATCAAACTTCTCTGCCATAAATTTATACCAGTCTTGCTTACTATGTTTAATTCCATAGGTTGTATTCTTATATTTCTTAAATTCCTTTTTGAGAAAAGCAACATCTTTGCTTGTTAATTTCCTTCCGCGATTCTTTTCCTCTGGCACTTTGACATATTTTTTCTTCATGACACATCAATTTGGTTCTTCGTCTTTATAATGCTTTCCCTTCTTTCTCTTTCTAACTCTAAAATTCTCTCTTTCAATCTACAAATAGCTTCCTTGTCTGACTTCAAATCGTGTCCTTTGTCTTTTTTCTTTCCATATCCTCGCCTATAACATGGCATACAAGTCAGAGCTTTCTTGGTCTTTGGCTTTCCGCACGTTGGGCACGGAAATCTTTTACTCACTCCTCTTGGCAATAATAATATCCTCCCACTTTGCTGCCACATTACCTTGCTCTAATGATAGTCTCTTAAAAAAACTTAATCTGCCAGAAAACTCTTTGAAATTGTCTCCATCTAAAGTCTGTTGTTCAACCTCCTCCCATAAAATGGCTCTATGATAGTCTGCTATTTCATAGCCGGCTGCTTCTAACAAATCAATAGTTTCAGTGTCTAATCTCTTTAATTTTTTATTTTTTGTGGGATTTTTAGTAATAGTCACAACTGGTGAAATTTTAGCATCAAATAAGCCTTTATACACCTGTAACATTGCTTCCTGATAAGTCTGATTAGAATAGCCTCCAATATTATTCTTTCCCCCATCATAACCTTTCATAGCGTAATTAGGGTTATTTTCGTCATAAGTTTTATTATTTTTAGACGTGATTCCTGTTCCAGATGCGTCAAACCCATATGGTGGACTTGTTATTGCTGATACTAACATTGCCCTATCCTTTAAATTGCCTATATTTTCCTTATTCTTTGAATATCCATCCATTGTAATACTAAAATGATTTAAATTGCCCTTTTCCATCTCTCTTTTTGCAATTCCTCCAGTCTCAGCTCTCCTCTTATTCGCTATGGCTTCTGCATAAGGAGGAGATGTGATTCCTACATCTCCAGAAAATAAATTCTCCACTTCTCTGGCATCGCCTTTGATAACTTTAATCTTACTTGGTCTCCCCACTACTTCCTCAAAAAGTTTTATATTTCCTTTAATCAAATCCACAAATTTCTCCTCCAACTCTACTGCCACAGACTCATATCCTCTCAAAGACGCCATAATATTAGTTCTTCCACTCCCTGCCATAGGGTCAATAATCACACTAGATTTGGATATAAACCCATAACTCTCCAAATGCTCAAAAATTCTTTCCATCAAAGCCATTGAAGCCTTTGCTGGATGAATGGTACTCTCCTCTGTTGTAAAATGATTAAATCTTGACTCTGCATAACAACCTTGCCAATCCAAGTCTCCAAACCTGTGATAATCGTTGATATTGCTTTGTTTCAATATCTGAACTAAACTCCTAAACTAATTAAGCTTTCATTCGAGACCTGCAAATTTTAGATTCCAACCCTGCTCTATTGCTAACTCCCGAAGTCTCATTTTAACCTCTTTGATGTCTTCCGAGCCTCTGCAATTCATACATCTTTTTGCCTGTGGAGAGCATAAATTCTTACAATCGTGGCACACACCGCATTTATCTTGATATTTGGTCCACATTCTTTTATTTTGTGGTATGTCCATATTCACCCCATTTGGATAATCATAAGTAGAAACTATCAATGAACAAGCCTCCTACATCTTCGACAATCGCTGTTTGTAGACACGCCATTAGGATAAGTAATTCTAAATGCTTTGTTTAACTTTTCATAGCTCAAACGATTACTAAAGCCAAACTTTTCTTTCACTTCATTATATCCTTTTGCAATGACATTACATTTTGAATTGTGATTTCCTCTGCATTTTTGTGCATAAGGATATTGCTTATCCTTAGGGAATAATTTTGAATCTTTTACTAGACTAGGTCTCCTAACGAACTCCTCTCCAGTTTTGTATTCTTTCTTACGTGGACGTCTTTTGCGGTTTTTACCATAAATACTCCTTGAAGACTGTTGACATTCAAAACATCTTTGACTTACATATCTGTTACCTTTGGCATGCGTAATCCCAAACACTTTCTTTATTCCAGAATATGTGTTTTCTGCTCTTCCGCAAGAGCCATTCTTACTCTCGAAATTACATATCCACTTTCTGCCTACCGCTGCAACTGCAGTCTTGGCTTTGATAAGGTCTCTTTCAAATAATCTTACTCTGTCAAAACTTCCGTCTGGTCTTGTATATTGAGGATATTTCTTATCTCCAGTATAATAAAATCTATGTTTATTGTATGTTCTTGAGCTTACATTAAGAGATTTTCCTTTAGTCCAGTTTCTTTTCCATCGTCTTTTTTTAGCTTCAAAAAATGCTTTATAAATTTCTTTGTCTGTCTCTTTAGTCGTCATCCATCTTGAAAATGGCTGTTCAGATTTCTTAGGAGCCAATGACTGAGACTTAGAAGTTGACTTAGAAGTTGCATAATCTGCTTGCACAATAGCCTCTCTAGTGGCTAGCTCAAAGTGCATATTCTTATCTAATAATTTTTCCATAACATGACGAAACACGTCATACCATTTTTTATCATAAGTGTCATAAGACATACTAAATCTATGAATCCCTCCTTTATAAAGTTTGCCTAATGTTAATCGGCATAAAATTTAGCCAAATGGTCTAAAAAAATATAACATAATCATAACTATAATAAACGTAACCCACGGTAAATACAAAGTAAAATCTAAATCCTGCTGTAAGTCATGTTGCACTCTAGTTCTAAACCATTTCCAAAATACTTCCTCATCATAAGATTTTTCATCATAATCATACCACGGACGAGATACGGGCTCACTCTCATAAACATCAATCAATGCTGGATTCCAACCGTTTTCTATCATCTTAAAAGCTGAAACCACATCACGAAACTCCTTTTCCTTGCCTTCCACCTTATCGGGATGATATGCTATACAAAGCTGCCTAAACCTCTTTTTGACTGTTTGCATATCAGCAGAATATGGCAAATCTAACACTTTATATGGATTCATACCTAATTATTCATATATTACTTAAAATAAAAAAGTTTGTAAAATAAAGCTATACTTAAAAGGACTTACACCGTAAAAATCTTACATTTTATTTGTTTTTTTGGTAATAGGGTACCCTTCCCCCCTTATCCTCCCCTTATACCTCCGTGTGTAATTACACACTCACCCTCGGTCAATATCCTTATTATATGTCTGTATTTAGCTGGTTGTAGCTAGCTAATTGGTACCCTCCGGAGGGGGGATGGGGGGG
>CEPZ01005153.1_pt1 | contig 33046 bp, 38 predicted proteins | sample 530461 | NCBI WGS metagenome assembly CEPZ01 (sample SAMEA2620106, study PRJEB7988) | marine metagenome | isolation source: saline water (ENVO:00002010), including
TACCATTAACACCTGCGCTTAAATCTAATTCACCTGCACTATGTCCAAAAGTTGTAGGTACAGAAGTTCCAAAAGCGAAAACTCCTGCACCAACAATAATAAGTGTTGTTAATGCTATAAAAGTATAAATAAATCTATTTGTAAAATTTAATTGAATATTTAGACCTCTTTTCATAATTTAGAATAGATAAAAAGAGTTTTTAAATATTATTAAGAAAAATTATTTATTGTAATTCTTTAATACAGCTTTAACATCTTTTAGGAGTTGTTTCATGCTGTCTTCAAGCTGTTGTTTGTTTTTTGTTCCTGTACAAACTAATTTTCCGTTGCTAAAAAGTAAAAATGTTGCGTTGTAGTTTAGTATTTTATAGACAAGCCCTGGAAATTGCTCTGGTTCATATTCTATGTTTTCCATTTCTAATGCGAGAAAATTTAAATTCAGTTTTAGATTGATTGATCCAGAAGCAACAATATTTTGAACTGTTATTTTGGGTTTTATTGTCACATTTACATTTATTTTTTTAAGTTGTTTTATCACAGCATTAATAACTTTTCTTACTTGTGCGATTGATTTTGTTCCTGTGCAAACCAAGTTTCCTGAACTAAATACAAGGACAGCTGATTTTGGTTCTTTAATTCTAAGAACTAAACCTGGAAATGTTTTAGGATTATATTCTGTATTTGGTTGACTTCTTGCAAGTTTTACCAAAGGAACAGGCTTTTCAAGAGCAGTAGTTGCGACAATGTTCTGGATTTGATAATCACTTTTTGATTTTGTGGCCATTTTAATGATTTGTAAATGAAATTTTTATTTATAAAGGCTTCGACGGTTTAAAGAATTAGCCATATCTATAATTTCTTTTTTGATTTTCAAAATCTTCTTTAATTTCTTTTAAGGTGGTTATTTCAGAAGAGGGTTTGTCTGTTCTTAAAGCAGTGAATCTTGGAAACCTTAGCGCAAAACCTGAATTGTAATTAGGTGATTTTTGGATTTCTTGATATGTCACAGAGAAAACAATTTTTGGTTTTACTTGAACTAATTTTCCTGTTTCTTTTATAATTAAAGGAGTAAGTTTTTTTGTTAGTTCTTCAAAAGTTGTTCCTTCTTCTTTTTGCTTCTCTTTTATCCCTGTTCCAACTTTTCCAATTTCAAGAAATTCTTTTCCGTCCTTGCACCCAAGAATAAAACTGGACATCCAACCACTTCTTTTTCCTGTTCCATATTCTGCTCCGACAATAACTAAATCATAATCTCTTTCTTCTGGTTTGACTTTTAACATATGTCCAACTCTGCTTCCAGGATTATATCTCGCATCTAAATTTTTCATCATTACACCTTCTTGATTATCTTTTAGAGCTTGTTTATAGAATTCATTTGCCTTTTTTTCATCGCCTGTTATAATTTGTTTTACTTGTGTAATTTTGTATTTTTGTTTTTGAACAATTTTTTTAAGTAATGCTGTTCTTTTTTTAAATGGTTCATGAAGCAATGATTTTCCATTGTAATATAGAATGTCAAAAATATTTATTTCAACAGGCAATTCTTCTTGGATTTTTCCGATATCATATTTTCTTCTGATTCTCTGACTTATACTTTGGAAAGGTTTATACTCATGTGTTTTTTTATCAAATCCTACAGCTTCTGAATCCAGAATAAATGATTTTCCTTTAACATATTTTTTAACATAGTTTGCAACTTCTGGAAATTGTTTTGTGACATTTTCCAAACGTCTTGTAAATAAAATTATTTCATCATTTTTTTTATGAATTATTAATCTGAATCCGTCATATTTGTATTCTACTGCACATGGTTTTCCCAGAGCTTTAAAACCATCTTGTATGTTATTTGCTTTTTGTGCAAGCATGGCTTTTATAGGTTTTCCAACTTCAAGTAAAATTTTTTCTAGATTTTTAATTTTACCTTTTCGCGCAATTTCAAAAACAATTGCAATATCATTTGATTTATCTATTGCATCTTGGATTTTTTTTGATGCCTCTTTTCTTTTATCTTCCGAAAAGAAAGCAGAGGACATTGATTCCCTTATTGTGCTTTCTTTTAATCCTATTCTTAAATCCCCTATTAATGTTCTTGTTAAATAAAGTGATCCAATTGGAGAAGCAGATGTAAAAAGTTCTGTTATTAATGCGAGCTTTTTATTTACAGAACCTTTACCTTCAAGTTCGGGCAATTTTCTTAAATTTCCAATAACTTTTTCTATTGTTAAAACGCTTTTATGAAGTGTAGATTGTTTTTTATATTTCATTAATTTCTCAGCGACTTTTCCTAAATCCCCAATTGATTTCCATTCTTTGATAACCTCTTTTTCTTCTGTTCCTGTTCCTTTAGAAATTGCCTTTATTGCAAGTTGATTACTTATTCCTATTCTTCTCTCATCATATTCTGGATAAATGTCTCCTAACAATAAATATAAAACATCTTTGTCTGTTTCATGAATCTGTTTTAAGAAACTTGCAAGTATCTTAGTTTTTTCAAGTCTTTTTGTTGTAGCAGAAACCTCTTCATAGAATTCAGCTAGTTTTTTGTAAAGCATAAATAAGATAATGAGAGAATGTTTTTAAGTTATTTCCCTTTTCTTCCTCTTGCTCTTATTGAAGGTCTAACTTTCAATTCACGAGATTTTTTTCTTAAGCCACGAGATTTTTTCCCTGCGCTTGTCAAACCTCTAAAGACACGACTTTTATTTCCTGGTTTTGAAATCCAATTTAGTTTTTTATCTGTTTTTATTTCTGGTCTTTTTGAATCTATGAGAATAACTTCGTAGAAATAATGCACACCATCTTTTCCTATGTTATAAGAATTCAAGACTTCGAGATTTTTGTATTTTTTCCCAGCTCTTTGCTCCGCAATCCATTTATAATTCATTCCAAGATTTTTTCTTGTGTGGAGTCTTTTACTTCTTCTTCCTTTATTTGGGCGAGGTCTTTTATGTCCTCCTCTTATAACCCTTACTCTTACAACAACAACTCCTTTTTTATCTTTATATCCAAGAGATCTTGCTCTGTCGAGTCTTAATGGCTTATCAACTTTTGTAATAGCATTGGATTTACGCCATTCAACCATTCTTTCTCTGAGTGTTTTTTTATCAGGTTTTTTCCACGCATTCTTTAGATAATGATACATTCCTTTTGTCATAATTATTTTATATGAGAATGCTTTTTAAAGATTGGCTTTGAAGAAATTAGTTTTTTAATTCTATTCGAACCATATTAAGTTCATCTTGTAAATGTGGACCTAATGGGACTTGTCTATCTGTTCCTCCCACATCAATTAATAACTCATCTTCACCCACTATACAGATAGGGTAGTAAGATCTACCTTTTGAATCAATAAACATAGCATTTCTTGCGAATCTCCCGGATTTATAGTGATGATTTAACTCATATTGAAGATCTGTTCTTGTCATATAATTTATTTACAAAATCAATTTATATAATTATTGTTATGAGCCCGCACGGATTTGAACCGTGGACCTCTGCCTTATCAGAGCAGCGTTCTAACCTGGCTGAACTACGGGCTCGCGAGGACACCTACGGTTTCCTTCGCTTAACCTTCCCTTAAATTGGAAGCAAGCTTCAATATAAACCAAAAGTCCTTAATTAGTCAGGTTAATAATTGTTTATAAGTTTTTTGAGTTAAATTTCAAGATTATTAATTAACACCGAATTCAAGAACAAGTTTTCCTCTTGAGAGGTTGTAGTCAGTTATAGGAAAATCAACAGGGAGCATTTTTTGATATGCTTTGTCTTTAGAAATTGCTTTTATTTCAATATTATTTTCAAGTTTTGTTATTGATATATCTTTCAATGACTTTACTCCGGGCATATTGATTTCATAAATTACTTTATCTGAAAGCCTTCTGACATCTGTTTTTGGATTTTTTTGCGGAAGATCTGAAAAACTTTTTAAGATATTTTTGGGAAGTTGATTAATCTCTTTTTTTTGTTTTAATTTTTGATTAGTCGAATTTTCAAGATTATTAATTTTTTTCCCATTTATGAATAATTGAAAATTTGTCTTTACATCCTGTTTTTGCCCTTTTCTTTTAATTTCTTTTTCCATCTCTTTTTCAAGAACTCTCATAGCATTTTCAAACATTTTTCCTATCATTTTTCCTCCAATTCCCCCAAAAATATTTGGGCCTGCGAAATTGTTCCTATTGTCCATGAAATCATCTTCTCCAAGCATACCTGAATCTTTATTTGACTTTTTTGTAAACGAGCTTCCACAATTAGGACAGAAGTTATGTTTTTCACTTATTTTTTCTTTACAATTATTACATGTCTTTTTTCCGAACATATTTTATTGAATAGGGTTTTGTTTAAATATCTTTTGCATTTTATTCAACCAGTTAAATTTTTATATCTATCTCTTTTGAGAAATTGATGGTAAAGAAAATCTTAATGATTTTCTAACTTCCATTTTTAATGGAGATAAAAATGAAATCAAAGAAATTTTATGTAACAACACCTATATACTATCCGAATGACATCCCTCATATAGGGCATGCCTACACTACGATAGCTGCAGATGTTTTATCTAGATGGAATTCTCTTAAAGGAAATGATGTTTTTTTCCTTGTTGGAACAGATGAACATGCTAAGAAAGTATATCTTGCCGCAGAGAAAAAAAATATTGCTGTTAAGAAATTTGTAGATGGTTTGGCAAAGGATTTTAAAATTGCTTGGGAAAAATTAAATATTAAATATGACAGATTTATTAGAACCACAGATAAAGGCCATATTGTGAATGTTCTTGATATCTTGGGCAAGACTTACAAAAAAGGAGATATTTACAAAGGAGTTTATGAAGGATATTATTGTGTTGGATGTGAAGCATATTATACTGAAAAAGATCTGGAAAATGGGTGTTGCTTAATTCACAAAACAAAAGCAGAGTTAATGAAAGAAGACAGTTATTTTTTTAAGCTATCTAAATACCAAAAGAAACTTTTGAGTTTATATGAGAAAAATCCTGATTTTATTTCCCCAAAAAATAGAAAGAATGAAATAATTAATCGAGTTAAAGAAGGACTGAAAGATTTAAGTATTTCTAGAAAAGATTATGGCTGGGGTATAAAATTACCTTTTGATAAATCTCATGTTGCTTATGTTTGGTATGATGCTTTAACAAATTACCACACTGCTACTAGAGAAAAAGGAAAAGAAAAATATTGGCCAGCAGATGTTCATTTAGTTGGAAAAGACATTTTGTGGTTTCATAGTGTAATATGGCCTGCAATGTTACTTTCTGCAGGAATCAAATTGCCAAAAAAAGTTTTTGCTCATGGATGGTGGACTTTTAATAAAGAAAAGATATCTAAATCTAGGGGGAAAGTAATTAACGTTGATGAATTAATTTCTATTGCAGGAGTTGATTCTGCTAGATATTTCTTATTTAGATCAACACCTTTTGGAGATGATGGAGATTTTTCAGAGAAAGCTTTAATTGAAAGATATAACAATGAGCTTGCAGATAAACTTGGAAATCTTGTCAGTCGTGTAAGTACATTAGCTGAAAAATATGGGGTTGAAAAAACAGAGAATAAACTTTTGAAAGAATTGAATTTGAAGAAAATAGAAAAATTATTTGAGTTGTATGAATTTGATAAGGTGTTAAATGAGATTTTTTCTTTTGTCGATATTTGTAATGAACATATTCAGAATAAGAAACCATGGGAAACAAAAGATAAGAAAGTTCTTTACGAACTTTCAGATTCAATAAAAGCGATTGCGATTTTACTTTGGCCTTTTATTCCTGAAACAAGTGAAAAAATTGCGAAGCAATTTGGTTTTAAAGTTGGGAAAAATACTCTTGGAGAACTTTCAAAACCTTTGAAAGTGAAGAAAATTAAAAAAGGAAAGATTTTGTTCAGGAAGATAAAATGAAAAAAGAAATTGTAAATTTTCAAGATTGGGAAAAACTTGAATTAAGAGTTGGAAAAATTATTGAAGTTAATGAAATTGAAGGTGCTGATAAACTTTACAAATTAAAAGTTGATTTAGGTTCTGATGTTGGAGAAAGAGTTGTTTGCGCTGGAATAAAGGAATATTATTCAAAAGAAGAATTGCACAATAAGAAAGTTATTTTGTTTGTGAATCTTGAACCAAGAAAACTTCGAGGAATTGAAAGTCAGGGAATGGTTCTTGCAGCCGATGATGGGGAAGGGAAAGTTATTTTGATTTCTCCTGAGAAAGATATTGAAATTGGAAGTAGAGTTTATTGAAAGATTAATATTTATAAATCTTAAATTCTTTTAGAAATTATGAATAAAAAAGGGATTTCAACAATTATTGTTTCATTAATAATGATTGTTCTTGTTTTGGCGGCAATTTCAATTGTTTGGGTTGTTGTAAGCAATATCCTTTCTGGAGAATCTGAAAGAGCATCAAGTTCTTTAGGACAAATTTTTCTTGGTCTTAATATAGAAAAAGTTCTTGTTGAAGATAATGGAGATGTTTCTGTTAATGTTAAAAGAAAAGCAGGCGAAGGAAATTTGGTTGGGTTGAAATTCGTTGTGTCGGATGGAACTAATTCGGAAGTAATTGAAAGAAAAAATATAAATTTGGCTGAATTGGGAGAAAAGAAATTCACGTTAACTTCTGCAGAATTGAGTTCTCTTTCTTTTGTCAAAGAAGTTTCAATTGCACCTATTACTGAATCAGATTCTGGAAAAGAAAGTGTTGGGAATGTTGTTAATTCTCATGTTTTAACAAATAAACAAATTATTGAAAATCTTGGAGCTGTTTCTTGGTGGAGATTTGAAGGAAATGCTCGAGATGAAATTGGAAATAATGCTGGAACTCTTCAAGGAGGAATGGGTTTTGTTGATGGTAAATTCGGAGATGCAGGAGATTTTGATGGAAGTGATGACTATGTTGATTTAGGAACTTCTAAAATTATAACTGAAACTGGACAAGCTTTTACAATTGGAGCTTGGGTAAAAAGAGATAGTTCTGCTGAGATGCATATATTTAGTCAGACAAATATAGACGGGAGCAGTCAACTTTGGAGATATATGCTAAGTATTGGGACTCCTTTTTTTCAAGCGAGAGAAATAAGTGAGGCAACTTCAACAAGTGCTGTTTCAAATAGTGCAATAACTATTGGAGAATGGACTTATGTTGTTATGACTTATGATCCTGGTCAATTTACATTTTATTCAAATGGTCAATCTGATGGAACTTCTACAGGCACAATAACTGGGACATTTAATACAAATAAAGTAACTCTTGGAGTGATGCAAAGAAGTACTCTTGCAAATTATTTCGATGGACAAATTGACGAAGTAATGGTGTTTGATAAAGCATTAACTGAAAAACAAGTTAAAGCATTATATGAATTAAATTTATGATAAATTATTAATTTAACTTTTCAAACCTAATTTTTTTAAAACTCTATAAATCATTTTTTCTTTGTCTTTGTCTGAATTATAATCTACGTCAATAATTTTTGCTGCAATTTCTTTATATGCTCTTGCAGGTTTAGATTTTGGATGTGTATGGACAACAGCATCTCTTAGATTTAAAGATCTTTGAACATCCAAATCATTTGGAACCATTCCAAGAACAGGAACCTCGAGCATTTCTTTAACTGTTTCTGGTTGCATTTCTATGTCATCTTTTCTGACTTTTGTTACAATAATTCCCAAAACATTTTTTCTTTTTTGTTCTGCAATTTTTATTGTTTTTAATGCATCTGTAATTGCCGGAATCTCAGGATTTGTAACTATTATTATATCATCTGCAAGCTCCAATGCTGAAAGTGCTTCGTTCCCAAGTCCTGCGGAGCTATCAACGATAACGTAATCTGACATTTTTTTAAACTCCTTTCTAAAATTTTTTATTTTTTCGGGTCTTATTTTTCTCAGCTCTTTTATGGATAATGAAGAAGGAATAATTTTTACTCCGGAATCATGTTCATAAATTGCTTCAGAAACACTTGCTTTATTTGATAATACATGATTTAAATTTATAGGGACTTCTGGAGAACCAAGATGAATTCCTACGTTAGGTGTTGTTAAATTACCGTCGATAATTAATGCATCTTTATTAAAATGATTTATTGCGGCACCTAAGTTTATTGCTGTAGTTGTTTTTCCAACACCTCCTTTTCCTGAGATAATAACAATAATCTTTCCCATTTTATTTTAACAAAAAATTTCTGATTTAGAAACTTTACTTAATGAGAAATTGTTTTGTTATACTTATAAACTTTTCTAACTTTTCAGAATATTCTTTTAATTTTTCAAGATTGATATTTATTTCTTTTCCTTTATAAAAAACTTTTAATGTGACATTTTTCCTAAACTCCCCACTTCTTTCTTTTCTTAACTCATTAATCTTTTTGAACATTTCATACATATCTAAAACTTCCTGAAAATTCTTATCTTTTTTGAAAAGCTTTCTGACATCTTCTATCTTTTTCGTAGGATTTATTGGTATTGAAGAAATCTTCTTTTTCTTTTTAGCTCGCGTTAAAATTGAATCAATACTTGCATCAATCATTTTTCTCCATCTAATAAGAAGATTTATTATTACATCACAAGTTTTTGTATACTTCAAGCTGACATATAGTAAATGGTCTGCACTTATTTTCTCTTGTATTATTTCTTCCATGAATAATCACTAAAAACTTATTTAACATAAATTAGAAGTATTTGTAATGAAGTTTTCCAGGTTTTTATATTTATCTTAAAATTACGAACTTAACTCTAAAATTGCTTCGGCTAAATCTTTTGTTTTTTCCAGAGTTTCTTTTGCTTTTTCTTCACTACAATTTGTTTTTTCCATCACTGTTTTTATATCTTGTTCAGAAACTTCTTCAACTTTAGTTTCTTCTTTTACATCTCCAGAAATTTGAAAACTTTCTTGTCCTTGAACTTTTATTTTGACTACTGAAGGATTTTCAAGAATTATATTTCCTTGATCTGTTTCTATTGTAACTTTTGTCGCAGGAATATTTTCTTGAGCAATTCCCATTTGTTTCATAGCCTCTTGCATTTTTTTAGGATTTATATTGAACATTTTAGTAAATTATCTCCAAGAGAAATCTGAACGCCACTATGAGAATTACGAACCCAATTACATGTGTTGGTTTCAAACTAAATACGCTTTCGTATTCCTCATTGAACCTCATTAATCCGCCGAAACCGCCCGGCATGTTGACTTGACTCTCTGCCATGATTTTTTAAGAAATTAGAGGTATAAAAAGTTTTTGTAATTTCTCGATACAGAGAATTGATGAATAAGAAAATTTAAAAGTTTCTTTATTATATTTAAACAATGGCTAAGAATATAAGTTTTGAGGAAACCGAGAAAAAAATATTGAAGTTTTGGGAGGAAGAAAAGATTTACAAATTTGATTCTAAAATTAAAAAGAAGATTTATTCAATTGATACGCCTCCTCCGACTGTTTCTGGTAAAATGCATATAGGCCATGCTTTCCAATATTCTCAGCAAGACTTTATTGCAAGATTTTGGAGAATGAAAGAAAATGTTTTTTATCCTTTTGGGACAGATGATAATGGTTTACCTACTGAAAGATTGGTGGAAAAAATAAATAAGGTTAAAAGCAAAGAAATGTCAAGAGAAAAGTTTATTGAACTTTGCTTAAAGACTCTTAAAGAAATAACTCCTGATTTTATTCAAGATTGGAAAAATTTAGGCATTTCTTGTGATTATGATATTTATTATTCTACAATTGATGAAAACTCAAGAAAACTTTCTCAAAAATCTTTTATTGAATTATACAAAAAAGGAATGATTTACAAAAAAGAATTTCCAACAATTTATTGTCCTGAATGTCAAACATCTATTGCACAGGCAGAACTTGAAGACAAGGAACTAGATAGTTTATTTTCTGTTTTGAAGTTTTCTTGTGATAGAAAGGATTTATTAATTGCTACAACAAGACCAGAACTTTTAGGTGCTTGCGTGGCTGTTTTTATAAATCCTGAAGACAAAAAAAATAAGAAATACATTGGAAAAAAAGCAAAAGTTCCATTATTTGGTCATGAAGTTCCTATTCTTGCAGATGATTCGGCAGATGTGAAAAAAGGAACAGGAATTTTAATGGTTTGTAGTTACGGAGATAAATACGATGTTGATGCTATTAGTAAACATAAATTAAAACCAAGAATTGTCTTTGATAAAAAAGGAATCTTTAATGTTTCTGATTATAAAGGTCTGAAAATAAAAGAGGCAAGAAAGAAAATTCTTAAAGATTTAAAAGAAAAAAATTTAATAAAAGAGCAAAAGCAAATTTCTCATGTTGTTAATGTTCATGATAAATGCGGCATCGAAATAGAATTCTTTCCTACAGACCAATGGTTTATTAAACTTTTAGATAAAAAAAAGAAACTGATTGAACAAGGAAGAAAAATTAAATGGCATCCTGATTTCATGCGTAAGAGATATGAAAATTGGGTAAATGGTTTGGAGTGGGATTGGAGTATTTCTAGAGATAGGCATTTTGGGGTTTCTATTCCTGTTTGGGAATGCAATAAATGCAAAGAAATTATTTTGGCTGAAGAAAAAGAATTGCCTGTTGATACATTACAATTAAAAAAGAAATGTTCTAAATGCAATGAAATAGCTAATCCCGAAATTAGGGTTTTAGATACATGGGCAACATCTTCTCTTACTCCCCAAATTACTGATTCATTGGTTGATAAAAAAATAAAAATACCTTTTTCATTTAGGAATAATGCTCATGATATAATTAGAACTTGGGATTTTTACACAATTGTTAAATCATTATACCATGAAAACAAAATTCCTTGGGATAATATGATGGTTTCTGGATTTGTGACACTTAAAGGAGAGAAGATGTCAAAATCAAAAGGAAATGTTATTCAACCACAAGAGGTTATGAATAAATATGGCTCAGATGCATTGAGATTTTGGGCAGCTAGTTCTAAAGTTGGAGAAGACACAGATTATCAAGAAAAAGATTTGGTTGCTGGAACAAGATTTATTAATAAATTACGCAATGCTTCAAAATTTGTTTTCATGAATTTAAAAGGATTTAATGGAAAAAAACCTAAGAAATTGATGGAAACGGATAAGGATTTTTTAATCGAATTAGAGAGAGTTATTTATCTTGTCACATCTTACTTTAAAACTTATGAATACTCTAGAGCAAAATTTAATGTAGAAGATTTCTTTTGGAAGTTTTTTTGTGATATTTATTTAGAAACAGTTAAAAAAAGAATTTATCAAGGAAAAGGAAGTGAGAAACTATCTGCTCAATACACCCTTTATAGAAGTTTGTTGACAATTTTGAAAATGTTAGCTCCGATAATGCCTTTTATTACAGAAGAAATTTATCAAGAGTATTTTAGGAAATTTGAGAAAGAAAAAAGTATCCATGTTTCAAGATGGCCAGAATATGGTGGAGATTGGATTGAAAAGTGGAATGATAAAAAAGTGATATCTCATGCAAATAAATTGACTTTGTTTAGCGATTTGTTGACTAAAGTTAGAACAGAAAAAACAAATTCTCATAAATCTATGAATGCAGAATGTATTATTACTTTATCTGCCACACATAAAAAGGATTTGGGAGAGAAACTCGAAGATTTTAAAAATGTTACAAATGCTAAAGAAATTAAAACAGGCAAATTCAATGTTAAATTTGTTTAATTAATTATTTAAACATACTTTCTCTTTTCTTAAAATGACATTAACAAAAGATGAGCTTGAAGAAGTTTTGGAAAAACTTGAGGATTTTAAAGGTAGACAAACAGAATTAATTAGTGTTTACATTCCTTCTGGATATGATGTTAATGCTGTTCAAAGACAAATTGAAGCTGAAAAAGGAACAGCAAAAAATATCAAATCAACTGCGACGAGAAAAAATGTTTCAGAAGCTCTTGATAAGATTGTTAGATTTCTAAAAACAATGAAAAAGACTCCTAAAAATGGCTTGGCTATTTTTGCAGGAAATGTTTCTAAGGTTGAAGGACAAAGCGATTTGCAGTTGTGGGATATTGAACCTAATTTGCCTTTGAAATCTAGGTTATACAGGTGCGATAAAGAATTTGTTCTTGATCCGTTAAAAGAAATGTTAGCAGTCAAGGAAGTTTTCGGTTTGCTTGTAATGGACAGAAAGGAAGCGGCTTTTGGTTTGCTTGAAGGTAAGAGGATTGAGCTTTTACAAAAAATGACTTCTGGAATTCCTGGAAAAGTTCGTGCAGGTGGGCAGTCAAGCCAGCGATTCCATAGAATTACAGAAGGTTTAACAAAAGAATTTTACAATAGAATTGCAGAACAAATGAAAAAAAGTTTTTTTGATATGCCTAGACTTAAAGGAATCATTGTAGGGGGTCCTATTCCAACAAAAGACGAGTTTTTGGATGGGAATTATCTTGTTACGAAATTAAGGGAAAAAGTTATTGGTGCAAAAGATATAGGAAATGCTGATGAATCAGGGTTAAGAGAACTTGTTGAAAAAGCTCAAGATATTTTAGCAGCCCAGGAAATAATTTATGAGAAAAAACTCTTGGATAAATTCTTTGAAAGACTTGGGGAAAAACCAGATTTAGTTGTTTATGATGAAGAAGGAATTAGAAAAGCCATTCAATATGGGGCTGTTGAACTTTTAATTTTGTCAAAAAAGCTTAATAAAACCCTTTCCAATGAATTAAAAAAACTTGCTAAATCTATTTCTTCTAAAATTGAAATAGTATCAACAGATACAACAGAAGGCGAGCAATTTTATGAACTTTCAGGAATGGGTGCTTTACTTAGGTTTAAAGTTTAGAAAAATTTATTATATTTGATTTATAGCATTAGGACGAGGAGTTGCATTTATAGGGAAATTTGTAATACCTGCATCTTCTAGTCTTTTAGTAACTCCCCTATAAACTTGTTCTGGAATTGGAAAACCTGCTTCTCGATTTCTGTAAATCATCTCGGCAAGAATTGGTTCTGCGATTTCTCCTAATCTTTCGCGAGTACCTAATAAATAAAAAAAAGGAACATCAGGAACAGTAAGACGAAGACAATTTGGATCAACATCGTCTTTCTTTAATCTTCCTATGTATGTTCTCGATTCATCATTAGACATTTTTATATTAAGATGAAGTTGTTTAAATAATTTTATAATGTGTGATTATGTTTGGATTTTTTTAAATATTTCATATGAGACATAGAAAGCAATAACAATGAAAATTATTGAAAAGATAAAATTCCAAACATGCTGATCATTGAACTTTGATTTATTTTCCATACTAAAAAACTAGACAATTATAGAAAATATAAAATAAAAGAGTATTTAAAAGTTGTTGGATTATTTTGAACATGAAAATAACAAGAGAGACAGCTGAAGAAATTGATGATGCAAAGCAAAAAGAGGATTTGAAAAAACTTGAGGCGGTTTTTTTTATTTCAGGAAAATTTCTATCAATGCAGGAATTAATTTCGTTGAGTGATTTAAATCCCATAATTATAAGAGAACTTATAAGAAATTTACAAGAGAGGTATAATAACGATGACCATGCGATTGAAATTGTAGAGAAAAATAAATTGTGGAAAATGGATGTAAAGGGAGAATATCATAAGATAGTGAATAAACTTGCAACAGGTTCTTCTGAGTTTAGTAAATCAGAACAAGAAACACTTGCTATTATTGCATATAAACAGCCAATTAAACAATCTGTTCTTGTAAGAATTAGAAGCAATAAAGCATATGATCATATAAAGAAATTTTTCGAACAAGGATTAATAAAAAAGAAACGCGCTGGAAGAAGTTATGAACTAAGTTTAAGTGATGAGTTTTACGATTATTTCAACGTCGAAAATTCAGAAGAAGGAAAAAAATCTTTTGAAATAAAAAAAGATTAAAATGGCGGAAATCATAACTCTCATTTATTTATTTTATATTTTCATAGCACTTTATTTTTTGTTATTATTCACTTTAGTCTTTATACAGAACAGAAAAGATATTTTTCTGAACCCAAAGACTACTAAGAAATATTCTATTTCTGTTTTGATTCCTGCTTTCAATGAACAAGATAGCATAAAAGGAACTGTTGAAAGCGTTTTAAAGTCTAATTATAAATATTTGGAAGAGATTATTATAATTAATGACGGCTCAAAAGATAAGACATTACAGATTGCTAAACAACTAGAAAAAAAATATTCTAAAGTTAAAATTCTTGATAAAAAAAATTCAGGAAAAGCAGATTCTTTAAATCAAGCCTTGAGGATTGCTAAAGGTGAATTGATTGCAGTAGTTGATGCCGACTCTTATCCTGATTCAAATGCTTTGAGTTCAATGGTTGGTTATTTTGATGATGAAAAAATGGGTGCTATCACAACAAGGATTTTAGTTAGACATAGGAATAATTTTATAAGAAAAATGCAAGCTGTTGAGTATAAAGTTATTGCATTCACAAGAAAATTATTGGGTTATTTGGATTCTATTTATGTAACTCCCGGGCCCATGGCCTTATACAGAAAAGATGCTTTGTTGAAAATAAATGGTTTTGATAAAGATAACATGACCGAAGATATTGAGGCAACTTGGCATTTGATTCATGATGATTATAAAATAAGAATGTCTTTTTTATCAAAAGCTTCAACAGTTGCTCCTGATACTTTAAAAAAATGGTTTACGCAAAGAGTTAGATGGAATATTGGTGGTTTCCAGACAATTGCTAAGTATAAACATTGCTTTTTTAGAAAAGGAATGTTGGGTTTTTTCATATTGCCTTTTTTCTCTATTTCATTAATTTTAGGAACTTTTGGCTTAGGATTTTTTCTGTATAGAATTTTCATGAGGATTTTTTCTTCTTATCTTTCAACACATTATTCTATTGTGGCTCAAACAGCTATTCTAGTTTTGGAAGATGTAAATCTCAATCCAAGTATATTAAACTTCTTAGGAATTATTTTATTCATTCTTGGTTTATCATTCATATTTTTTGCTTTAAAATTTGTTAATAGAAATCTTTCAGAAAAGGAAAGCTTTTTTAGTATCATTTTTTATTCATTAATATATATATTGCTTAGGCCTATAGTGCTTATAGTTTCATTATATAAATTTTTCAGAGGTGGATATACATGGCGTTAAGAAATTAACAATTTCTAACTCCAAATTTTAATAAAATGGAAAACATAAAATCCGGATTAAAAATATTTGAAAGTAAAAAACACGTGTTTTGGCAAGCGTTTTTTTTAACTTTGCTTTTCTTTTTTTTAGGACTTGTATTAGGTGTTTACTTAGAACAAACAAGAATTGATAACACCAACATTGCATTTTATCAATCTGAGGCATCTTTGTACGATTCTTTTGCTATAGGGAAACTCTTAGATAATCCTTTTGTATCTTGTGAAGATTTAGAGAAGGCAAGTATTGATTTCGCTAATCAGATATATGAAGAGGCTAGGGAATTAGAAAGGTTTGATGATTCAAATAAAATAACAGAATCGTTAAAGACAATACACAGGAAATATGATTTATTAAGAACATTGTTATGGATGAATGTTATTGAAATCAAAGAGAAATGCGGTGGGATAAATACAGTTGTTTATTTGTACATGTATGATGAAGAGAATCTTCAAGTAAGATCAAAACAAGTTGTTTGGGCCAAAATCTTACAAGATTTAAAAGACGAAAGAGGAGATGATGTTATTTTAATACCTATTGCAATAGACCAAAACATTGTTTCTTTAGATTATTTGGTTAGGACATATGGTGCAAGGGAATTTCCCGCAGTTGTAATAAATGAAAAAGAGGTCTTATATGATCATAAATTAGTAGAAGAGTTTGATAAATATTTAGATTAAACTTATTCTCTACTATAAGAATATTAAAAAATACTGTTTTTTATCCATTATTATGGAAGAATGTTTTAAATGCTATGTTCCTGAAACAAAGGCACTTTTATTTGATGCTGTCTCATTAGATGGTGTAGTGAAAATTTGTGGTAAATGTTCTGCTAAAGAGAATATTCCAACAATTAAAAATAATCTTTCTCAGAATTTTGAAGAAAAGCAAACAGTGCGTGAGAGGCTTTCAAAAATTTCTGGAGTTAATGTTGATGAGAAAATTTCTTTTAAAGTAAAAGAAAAAAGTGAATTAAAAGATTTAGTTGATAAAAATTATAATTTTAAAGAAAATTTAGAATTAAAAGAAGAGTTAATTCACAATTTCCATTGGATTGTCTTAAGGGGAAGAAGAATGAAACACCTAACTCAAAGCCAACTTGCACAAGAAATTCGTGAGCCGGAAATATTAATTAATAAAATTGAAAAAGGATTTGCTCCTGAATCTGTTGGGGTTATACTAAAACTTGAAAAATTTTTAGGTATAAAAATAAGGGAAAGTTCTGAAGTTCCAGATTTCCAAGAAAAATCAGGAGATAAATTTGATGTGAAAAATTTTGAAGATTTGACAATTGCTGATTTATATGATATGAAGAAAAAGAAGGAAGAAGAAGTTTTGGAGGATGAAAAGACTTTAGATGATAAAGAATAAATTTATAAATAATTATTGCTATTATATATCATGGGTGGAAGTGGTACTGTAATTTAATTTAGAATGGTATTAAATATAGAAGCTATAATATATTACTTGATTCTTATAGATAGCATAGGAGCAAACATAACTGCGTGGTTTTTTGCAGGATGGTACAAGAAAAACATAAATAAAGGTATTGTGAAACACTTTCCCGCGACAAAAGGATGGTGTCTTGCATATTTAATATTGGTTCTTTGGGTCGGTTTTGGTTTGTATAGATTGGGAATTCTGCTTTATTGAGGATGAATAAATTTAGAATTAATTGTTCAACCAAATCTTCTATAATCTTTATCTAAGGCTTCCAGACGTCTTATTCTAGATTCTTCATATGCTCTTTGTCCAGGAATATGCAAATAAAATGTATTTTCATCCGTGGGATTTACATTAACCTGAGGTACTGATGGTTCTGTAATGGATACTATACCTATTAAATTAATAGTTGAACCATCATCAAATGAAACTCTATGAGGGAATAATTTAGTATTAGAATTGTCAAATCTTTCTAATCCTAATAATTTTGTTCTACCACCTCCAATAAAATTAAAACTATTTTGAACACGAACAACTTCTCCAACATGCTCACCCAATCTTCTTATATAACCTTCATAACCTTCAAAAGGTTCCTCATGAGGTACTTCAGCAGATTCTGCCCCCAAACTAGAAGGAATAAATGGAATTGCACTTAATCCTACTACTGTACTAAAGAATTCTCTTCTTCTCATCATTGTTTTGGAGGATTAGTATTTATAAAATTATGTATGTTAATCATAACCAAAACTTTATAAACAAAATTTGGATTTTTCTCTAATGAAAGTTAATATTCTTAAAGATGATAAGAATGAAATTGAAGTTGAACTCGAGAATTTGACAATTGTTGAAATTTTAAGAGTTTATTTGAATAGAGATTCTTCTGTTGAATTTGCAGCATGGAAGCGTGAGCATCCAACAAAAAATCCAATTCTTGCTGTAAAAACAAAGGGAAAATCTCCAAAAAAAGCAATAGCAGATGCTGTTAATTTGATAACAAAAGATTTAGATAAGGTTGAAACCGACTTTAAAAAACTCAAATAATTCTTGACATTGAATTTTTAGTATAATTAATTATTTAAAGATTAATTATCATATTTTATATGGCAAATTTTGTTCGTTGGCTTTTACCGAAGGAGCAAAAATTTTTTGATATGCTTAAAGACCAATCTTCTAATGTTGTAGAAGGGGCGAATGAATTCAAAAAACTTATTGATAATTTTGATAATTTAAGTGGAATTGAAAAAAGAGATTTTGTAAGAAGGATTAAAGATATAGAGCATAAAGGCGATGATTTGACCTATAATATAACTAGTATTTTAGATAAGACATTTGTAACACCTATTGATAAAGAAGATATATATGAATTGACTATGTTATTAGATGATGTAATCGATTTGATTTACCAAACTTCTGTGCGCATATTTATTTACAAAATAAATAAAATTGATATTTACATTGAAAAACTAACCCAGATTGTTATAGAAATTGTTGAAAAAATTGATCAAGGTATTTTAGAAGTTAGAAATTTAAAAAATATGAAACAACTTTGTGTGGAGGTTCATACCTTGGAAAATAAAGCAGATAATGTATATATTGCTGCACTTTCTAAATTGTTTGAGGGTAAAATTGTTATTGATGTTATAAAATACAAAGAAATCTATGAATTATTGGAAAATATAACAGATAAGTGTGAAGATGTTTCTAATGTAATAGAAAGTATAGTAGTAAAACATGCTTGATATTTTTTTTATACTAATTGTATTTACTATAATTCTGGCTTTAATATTTGATTTTGGTAATGGTTTAAATGATGCTGCAAATTCTATTGCGACAGTAGTTGCAACAAAAGCATTGCCTTTATGGGGGGCTGTTCTGCTTGCTGCTATTGGAAATTTTGCAGGTGTATTTATTTTTGGTGTTGCTGTTGCTACAACAGTGGCTAAAGGTCTTGTAGACCCTTCGATTGTTACTGTGCATGTTATTTTAGGCGGTTTAATAGGTTCTATTTTATGGGTATATCTGGCTTCATATAAGGGGATTCCTGTTTCTGCATCTCATTCATTATTAGGTGGTTTTATTGGAGCTGCTTTAGCTAAAGCAGGTATATCTTCATTACAGATTGGAGGCATTTCTAAAGTTTTGATTTTCATAGTTGTCGCTCCAATTTTAGGTTTAATAGGTGGTTTTCTTTTTTTTACATTAATAATGTGGGTTTTTAGAAAATCCGATCCAATAAGAATAAATAAATGGTTTAGGCGTTTACAATTGATTTCAGCTACTTCATATAGTATTACTCACGGAGCAAATGATGCTCAAAAAACAATGGGCCTTATTGCATTGTTATTGTTTACTTCTGGTTTTTTAGGAGAGGAATTTTTTGTTCCTTTTTGGGTAATTATTACATCTTACACAGTAATAGCACTTGGAACATTGATTGGCGGATGGCGTGTGATAAAAACAATGGGAATAAAACTTACGAAATTAAAACCTGTACATGGTTTTTCTGCTGAAAGTGCTGGATCTTTGGTTTTGGCATTCACAAGTGTAGCAGGAATTCCAGTAAGTACAACTCATGTTATTGCAGGCTCAATAATTGGTGTAGGTTCAACAAGAAGATTATCGGCTGTAAGATGGGGTTTAGCAAGAAAAATAGTCTGGGCATGGATTATAACAATTCCTGCAGCTGCTATTGTTTCAGGGATTAGTTATTTGATTATTAGTTTATTTATTTAGATTCTTTCAATATTATAATAATCCTTATTAACTTATTCTTACTTTGATTATTATGCGTTCTGATTTAGTAGAGGTTACGACACATGATTTAATGAAAGTTATAACTCTTGCAGTTATAACTGAAGGAAAATTGTTATTAGTTAAAAAATTAGATTCTTGGATTATACCTGGTGGAAAGATTAAAAGTGGAGAATCCCATGGAGAATGTTTGGTAAGAGAATTAAGAGAAGAACTTCAAACAGAAATAGTTATTAGAGATTTTTACGGTAGATTTGAAGGAATAACTCCTATTTCAAAAAGACAAGCATGCGTATCTGTTTATTTTGGAACAATAAATGGAGTTATTAATCCTTCTGCGGAAATTTCAGATGCTAGGCTTATTAGAAATTTTCGAGATTATAACTTAGCAGAAATATCTAAAAAAATTGTTGAATCTTTTAAATCAAATGGTTATCTCTAAGAAAACAGAAAAAATTTCTACAGGAAGTTATGATTTTAATAAGTGGCTTTTTGGAGGATATGAAAAAGATATAATAACAATGATTGCAGGACCCCCTGGAAGCGGAAAAACAAATTTATGTATTTTAGTTTCATGTAGCCAGGCAAAAAAAGGAAAAAAGATTATTTTTATAGATACAGAAGGAGGATTTTCTGTTGATAGATTTAGACAGATTATTGGCGATGATTATGAAGGAATTTTAAAAAACGTTTTTTTACTTCAGCCTACAAGCTTTGAAGAGCAAAAAAAAAGTTTTTCCCAACTATTGACTAAAATAAAAAGCGAACATGTTGGATTAATTGTTATTGACGGCATGGCTACTTTGTATAGATTAGAACTTGGAGAAGCATCAAAATCAAAAAATGAAGATGCTATTAAAGAGTTAAATTGGAAGGTCGCACAGCAGATGAGGGTTCTTTCGGAAATTTCAAGAAAACAGAATATTCCTGTCATTATTACAAATCAAGTTTACGCTGATTTTATTTCTGAAGAAGATATTAAGAAAGGAGTTAAAAAAGAATCAAATCTAGTTGGAGGTGATTTAATGAAATACTGGAGCAAGTGTATAATTGAATTGAAATTAGAAAATAGAAGAAGAAAAGCGATTTTACTTAAACATAGGAGCTTGCCGATAAAAGAATTGAATTTTGAGATTAAAGACAAAGGAATATTTAAGAGAGGTTGGATTTAATTACAATAATTTTTATATAGTCTTATTGAAAGATTTTTTTATGGTAAAAAAACAAAAATCCTTTAAAGGGGTTACTTTAGAATATCCAATAACATTAATTGATACTTCTGCTTTACTTCATCCTTTGGAAGGGTGCCCTGATAAAGAAGATAAATCGTATCAAGCAAGAATTTTATATTCTAGGATCTCTTTAAATTCTTCTATCTTTTTTAGAAGATTTCTTGAACAAAGAAATACTTTTTATGTTACTCGTAATGTTCTAGAAGAATATACTCCTGAGCCTTTAAGAAAGGTTAGTCCTTCACATGGAATTAAATACCTACTTTTCAATGAAAGACAAAGGAACGATGAAAAAAGAAGAGATTTTATAGAGTTGTTGAGATCTAATGGGAATGTGATTCAGTTAAGCGAAAGAGAACAAGAATATTATTCTTTTTTTAATAGAGCACATAAAGATATTATGGATAGAGAAAGGTTAAGTGAAACTGATTCTGATTTACTAATTTCAGGAGTAGTTGTCTCAAAAACAAGGGGTGCTACATGTTTGATCTCTAACGATTTTGGAATTCTTCGTTCTTGGAAAGATCTTGTGAGAGGTGGGAAAATTGCTCCAGAAGAATTTGGATTTTTTTTAAGAAAAGAACCTGATGTTTTCGAAAGAGCAAATTATCCGTACAGATAAAAAATATAAACTCTTAATTATTTTATCTTTTATGCAGAATATAAGATTTGAGGTTATTAAAAAAATTGCAGACACTAATTTTAAAATAAAAGATTTTTCAAATGTCTCAAAGTTTGAGAGCAATTCTCCGCCAAGTGTTTTTATTGGCTCTGGTTTAAGATATCCTTTGGTTAATGTAGGGATTCTTAGTCCTTTAGGAAAAGATGAAAATGCCTGGCTTTATGATGATGCAAAATATTGGGCAAGAAATAATTTTCAGATTAATGATGTTATTAAAATTCGTGAGAGTTTGTTGAATTCAAGATTCAGATCAACTGTTAGTGATTCAAGGTTAAATAAAAAATTTGTAGAAATTGCTCAAGAAATTGCTCTTGCGTCTAAGCCTGTTGATATAGAAATTGAATTAATGAATAAATTGAATCTTGATAAGCAGAAAGATAAAGTTCTTACATTACATGGGATGCAAGCAGGATTAAAAAAAGCAAAAATAACTTCAAATGTAAGAATTCATAGGAAGGTTGAAAAAGTAATTAACGATGAAATAAAAGCATCAGAAGGAGTGGATTATTTGTACAAAAGTAATTTTGATGAATATTCTCTAAGCAAAATTTTAAGTGTTGGTGTTTTGGGATTGAAAAAGAACAAGAAACTTGTACCTACAAAATGGAGCATTACTGCGACAGATGACATGATTGCTAAAAACCTTATAGAAAAAGTTAAGGATTATAAATGGATTGAGAATCACGAATTGTTTTTTGGAGAGTTTATGGGGAATCAATATTTAGTTTTACTTTTTCCAAATGTTTTCAGTTTTGAATTATTTGAATTATATCTTCCTGGAAGTTCATGGAATCCTTCAGAAACAATAAAAGCATCAACAGATTACGAGAGTTATTTTGGAAGAAAGAATTATGCTTCGAACACATCAGGAGGATATTATGCAACAAGACTTCCTATTTTAGAATATTTGAATAAGATAAAAAGACAAGCATCTATTCTTGCTATAAGAATTGAAACACCGAGTTATTGGGCTTCTCTTGGAGTTTGGGTTGTTCGTGAATCTGTTAGAAAGACATTGGCAAAAAAAATAGAACTTGCAACAAAAGGAGAATTAATTGAAAATGCAAAAAAAATTGGAGAGATGAAATTTAATTTTGATTGTTCACAGATTCTAAAAAGAAGTAGAATTATGAATGAAGTTTTGACTCAAACAAGATTAGCTAATTGGTTTTGAGTAAACTTTATGATATTTTTTTCCTCTTCTGATATTCTTCAATTCTTTTTTTATTAATTTCACATTCTGTGTTGAAACAAAATGTCCAAGGTCTTTTACCTTTGGAAAGTCTCATAAGCATTGGAAAATCGCAAGACTCACAATTTTTCTCTGTTTTCTTTATTAAACCATTTGGAGGCAATGAGTAAGTTGTTTTACAATCAGGGTAGGCATTACATGCAACAAAAAATCTCTTTGTTTTTTTTGAATAAGTAATTGCAAGTTTACCTTTTTTGCAAACTCTACAAGGCGTTAATTCATTTTCTTTTCTCATTTGCTCTGTTAAATTAATATTTGCTTCTAAAAGTTCCTTTCCGATTTCTTTCTCATGTTTATTAAATTGAATTGAAATTTTCTTTATAGAATTTTTAACTTTTTCAAGAACTTTTTTTTCTTTATTCAAAGAATCTTTTCTCCATTTCTCAAGATTCTTTGGGCTAGAAAATTCTTTTTTCCTAGAATTTTCTGTGTTTTCAAAACCTTTTTCTGATTCTTGTATTAAGTTCATTTCTTTTTCATAATCTCTTGTTAATTTTTCATCAATTATTATTGGAGAATATTTTTCAAGTGTTTTAATCAGAGACATTCCCAAAGAAGTTGCTTCAATAGATTTTTCTTTAATGTACTTCCTATCATAAAGCGTCTCTAAAATACTTGATCTTGTGGCTTTCGTTCCAAGATTTCTTTTTTCAAGTTCTGAAATTATTGATGCAGGAGAATATCTTTTAGGAGGTTGTGTTTGTTTCTCCTCGGTTTTGACATTTATTATCTTGAATTCCCCATTTAAATCAGGAATTTCTTTTTCTTTTAATTTTATAGGATAAATCTCAGTCCATGCTTTTTTCTTAATTTGGGATCCTCTGACAGAGAATTTTAAATCTTGAATTTTACCTTCAACTTTTTTGTTATCAACAATTGCATCATCACAAAAAACAGCTAAGAATCTTTTCGCAATTAAATCATAAATCTTTTTTTCCTCCCCTGATAATATAATTTCATTTTGTCCTGTTGGATAAATTGATGGGTGTGCAGGGTCTGATTTTTTCCCTTCAATAGGTTTTTTTCTAACAATGAGTTTTTTTACATTGTATTCTTCTGCAATTTTTTCTAAAATATCTTTGTAAGCAATTGAGTCAGGAAGTTTTTGACTAGAAGTTCTTGGATATGAAATCATTCCTGATAAATAAAGTGATTGGGCTATTTGAAGAGTTCTTGAAGGAGTTATTCCATGAAGATTATAAGATTCTGTTTGAAGTGTTGTTAAATCAAAGGGAGGATTTGGAGGAATTATTTGTTCTCTTTTTTCAGTGCTTATTTGAATTGATTTATCTTTTAAATTCTCAAATTTTTTTAATTCAGATTTCAACAGAAAATCTTCATCATCTTTAGATTTTCTGTGCCCAGAAAACTCATTCTTACTAGTTTTCTTGGGTTTGTAAATATCTTTATTATGCTTTAATTCTAATTCATGAGAATTCTTGATAGTAATAAATGCTTGCCAATATTTCTCAGATTTAAATTCTTGAATCTTTTTTTCACGATCTGCGATGAGCTTTAATGCAGGTCCCTGCACACGACCCATAGACATAATTCTAAATTTTCCTGTGGATTTTATTGCATTCATCAATGCTTTTGAGATATTTATTCCATAAAACCAATCTAAATAATGCCGTGTTTCTCCTGCAATTGCTTGCCCCCAATCCAAACTTGAGGATTTTTCATCATAACTTTTATTTAATTCTTTATTTGTTAAAGTAGAGAACTTCATTCTGCTTGCGTCTTTTTGACCACAAATAAACCTCACGACATTTAATCCAATTACTTCTCCTTCTATATCATAATCTGTTGCAACTGTTATCGATCCTGCGTTTTTTGCAAGCCTTGAAAGAGTATCATAATATCTTTGCGTAAAATCGTTTTTTCTAGCTAGAAAATTTGGAATCCAACTTATGTCAAAAACAGGAATATCATGGCTGGAAGTTTTTTGTTTTAAAGTAAATAGATGGCCTACAGCGCATGCAACAACTATATTTTTACCGCTGCGATTAATTTCATAATAAGGAACTTTTTGGAAATTGCTTTTCTTTGGTTTTCCCAAAGCCTCGGAGATTTTCATTGCAGCTTGTGGCTTCTCTGTAATTATTAATTCGTAACCATCTTTTTTCAAACTAATTTTTGGAACTGAAAATTCTTTTTTATGTTTTTTTGTAGACTTTCTTTTTGTGGTTTTTCTTGTTCTTCTTTTTCCTCCAGGACTTCGTTGTTTCAATGATTTTTCTCCTTGAAATTCAACTTCCTCTAAATCTTTTTCATCAACCTGTTTAATCTCTTTCTCAATTGTGTGCTTCAAATCTGTTTCATCAACAGGAAAATAGTTTTCAGCTATCTTTTCTTCTTTGGTCTTTTTTGGAGGTTTACGAGGCATCTTAATCCTCTAAAATGAGGATTTTTAAGTTTTTTTAATTTTGCTAATAACGCAATTTATAAAAATCTTCATTGATTTTTTTGTTAATGGTTTTTTTAACGTTGATTTTTATAGTTCTCGGATTTTTCTTATTGATTTTCCTTTTTTTCTTTGTAATTTTTCCATTTATTTTTGGGGCTCCTTTTAGTACAACCAATAAAAGAACTCTCAGAAAAATGGTTGAATTTTCCAAAATTAAAAAAACTGAAAAAGTTGCTGACTTGGGATCTGGTAATGGAAAAATTGTTGTTGAATTTGCAAAATTACCTGCTGTTAAAGAAGTCCATGGCTTTGAAATTAACCCATTTTTAGTTTGGTTTTCAAGAAGAAAAATAAAAAAACTTGGTTTGCAAGATAAGGCATTTATACATTTGAAGAATTTTTGGAATGAGGATCTTTCAGAATATGGTGTAATAAGTATTTTCCAAGTAGTATTTATAATGAAAAAACTCGAGAGGAAATTAAAGAGAGAATTAAAAAAAGGATCAAGGATTGTTTCAAACACCTGGAAATTTCCTAATTTAAAAATTAAAAAACATGAAGGAAAGGCTTATTTGTATGAAATTTAAATCTCAAACACTTTTCCTTTTTTGCTGACATTTATAACTCGAGTTTTTCCTATTTTGTCTTCTGTTCCAGCAGCTTCGTGAATATGTGAAAATATTGCAACATCTGGTTGAAATCTTTCAATTGCTTTCCTTATTGCTCCTGAACCCTTAAACCCAGAAAATTCTGATTTTGTTCCTTTGGGATGCATGTGGGTAACCATTATTTTTTTCTCAAGATCTTTTATATTTTTATTTCCTCTTTCTAAAAGTTCCAAAATTTCTGAATCTTTTATTGTATGAACTCCTATATCTGCCCCTCCTGCTCCAAAAATGCCCAGATTATTTTTTATGAAATAATATCCATGAATACTTTTTGTGTTTGGATAAAATTCTGCAAGGGAATTAATTGTTGCGATACCTTCATGATTTCCCGGAATTAATAAAACTTCTTTTTTCGCTTTTACAAAAGGCCCGACGACGTTCTTTGTTGAAGTTTCTGCAAAAGTTAAATCTCCTGTTAGGATTACCAAATCAACCTTTTCTTTTTCAGCTTTTTCAGCTAGTCTTTTTACAAATCTTTCATCTCCATGAATATCTCCGACCGCAAGAATCTTTGTTTTTCTTTCTATGTCTTTTTCAGAATGTTTATCTTCCATAAATCTTTTAAAAAATTTTAGTTAATAAATTTTTTTAAAACCCATTAATCCTATTATTAACTACTGCTCAATACTCTAAACTTATCTTACACAAAGTTTAAAAGTAATATCTTTTCTGATATAATCATTGTAATATATATGTTAAATAAAATGAAAGATAATATTGATATTTTTTTCAGAAGAAAGCCAGCAATGATGTTAATCTCATTGAAAAGAAATTCAAGGATGAGATATGGAAGTATTTTGGCTAAGGAAATTGATTGTACATATAGTCACGCAGTAAAAATCTTACAAACCTTAGGAGATTTAGGATTAGTTCTTTTTGAGAAAAAAGGAAGAATAAAGATAATTCAATTAACAAAAAAAGGCAGAGAAGTTGCAGATGCTATTGAAGATATTCAAAAATTGATTAAGTGATTTAATTAATCTTTTGAAAAATTCTATTTTTTATTTCATAAATGGCCCCGGGAGAATTTGAATGAAAACAACCTACGGTTTTTTTCGATTTTCCCTTTTCGTTTAAACTGATTAATCAAATACCAAATGGCCCCGGGGGGATTTGAACCCTCGACACCTGGATTAAGAGTCCAGTGCTCTGCCAGACTGAGCTACGGAGCCATTTCGATTTTGGATTCGTAGCGTTTAATCAACCGTGCCGAAAAGGAGGTTGACTGTCAAGGAACCTTGGTTCCTTACATGAGCTACGGAGCCATTTAAATTTAGATAACAGAACGAGTTTAAATTTTTAACTATAATCTCTCCATGTATAGTCACACTTTACACACTTAAAGAATTTCGTTTCAGATTCATCTCCGGCACGAGTTTGAATTGTCCAGAAATACGATTCTCCGTGCTTACATTTTTTACATGTTTCTGCAATGACTGGTAATGTTTGAATTTCATTTCCTTTTAAAACAACAACTTGGTTTTTATCATCAATCTTTTCACTTGTGTTTAACTTTACTTTATCTTTTGTAGAATAATTACATCTGGGGCATCCGAAATTTTTCGTTTTCTGTACAAGAACCGCTCCACATTTAGGACAAAATTCCATCTTCTTATTTTGGAGTTTACAAAGGTCTTCTTTAAAAGATTTTCTATACTATGGATCTATTTAATAATGGTGACTCTTAATTACAAAATCCTCTTCCGGAATCTGTTTTTTGTCCCTCGAAAAATATTAACTTTATCCATCCGACATAAGGTGCAATTTTGAATACTGCTTTTCCCATTACCTGATTTTCTTGAATGCTCTTTTCAAAATTTAACTGTCCATTATTGTTGTCCCCTATTGTTTCTAAAGGATCTAAATCAACAATTCTATGTATTATAGGGTTGTTTGTTCCTGCATTGAAAATTATTACATCTCCAACTTTTAATTTTTCTGGCTTTGCTCCTATTATAAATAAAATATCTCCTTTATTGAAACCATCTTTAAATATGAAATCTTCAAATTCACTTTTTTCTACTCCAAAGCTTGAGTATTTTCCTTTATTATCAAGCCACCATTCATCATAATCTGAGAGAAAGTTTCCTTCATGATACATACTACATGATTCAACAATCGCCAATGGTAAAGCTGTTCCTGTAACTAAACTAAGTATTGGGAAAAAAATGAATTTTATGAAAACAAATATTACAATGATTGAAAAAATCCACCCTTTGAAACTATCATCTTTCCATAACAAGAACCAAATTTTGTCCCAGATCTCTTTTATTTTACTACGTGAAATCATAAATGAAAAAAGCACAAAGTGTTTTTAAATGTTGTTTGGGGGATTGGAAAAGTTTAAAAACTTACATTTATAGAAATGAAAATGAAAATTTTACAATATGGAGGCAGAAATCTTTATGGCCGGAGTACCTTGAGTGAACATCTTAAATCTCCAGATGTTCGTCATGGAGAAATTATAAATGCCTATTTCACTGAACAAATTGAGGGACTTCCAAAAATAATAGAATTTGATAGAGATAAAATTGCCGATCGAAAATCGTTTTTGAATATACGTTTTCAAGATGGTTTTCAAGACAATACTATTGGCATTATTGGTTTAGAAGCTATTTCTACTTTTATGGCTGAATGTGATTGCACAATTGAAGACTTATCCGCTTTAAAAGAAAAATCAATTACAACATATACAAAAGGCATGGCAACCTTGGGAATTTCTGTAGGGGAACCAGTTGAAGGAGCAGGTTTGGAGAATGTAAGAAAACGTGGTGGTGGAACGGGCACAGGAAGGTAATTTTATTTATTATTCAACTAGTCTAATTCTTATTCAAAAGAGGATTTTTTATCCAAACCCCCACATCACCAAAATATTTATAAATATACATTTCATGTGTATACATAAAGTATATACCATGGTAAACGATATCTTCGACAATGTTATTTTATGTAAGAACTGTGATTTGAAAATGCAAAAAGCAAAAGTTCTTAAAAATGGATTTTTAATTAGAGCAATGGTTTGTGGGAATTGTAATGGAAAAATCCTGCATCCTGTTGATGAAAATAACTACAATAAATTTATAAATTTAAAAAATAAAAATTTTAGTGTTAAAATGAGACTTGTAGGAAATAGTTATGCTGTGTCAATTCCAAAAGAGATTGTTTCTTTTATGAACAATCAAGAAAAAATAATAGATGATATGGTAAAACTATGTTTTGAAGAAATGGGAAGGGTTTCATTGAATTTTGGAGAAAAGTTTAATGAGATATCAAGGAGGAAGAAATGACAAGACAATTAGAAAGTGAAACTATGGAAGAAGATTCATATTTGCCTTGTAGTCTTTGTAAAAAACCTATACAAGGACTCACTGATGAAACTCTTTCGCGTTACCCTTTTTATGTTGATGATGGTGGACCTTTACATCCCGGATGTGACAGAAAACTTGATCCTCATAGTGAAGATATGGAAATAGCACGTACAAGATTATATTTTGAAGAATTAGGAATACTAATCTAAAATAAAAAATAAAATGAATAAAAAAACAGTTCAATTAAAAGTTGTGGAAGCATTACAGGATGATGCTTACAAAGGAATCGCGAGAATTGATTCTGAGATAATGCGAAATCTCGAGATTAAGAGAGGAGATGTTATTTTAATAAAAGGAAACAGGGAGACTGTTGCAATTGCAGACAGGGCTTATCCTGCAGATGTTGGTGAAGGTATAATAAGAATAGATGGAATTATAAGAAGAAATTCCAGAACAGGAATGGGTGAAGTTGTTTCAATTTCAAAAGCAGATGTTAAAGAATCAAAGAAAATTATAATTGCTCCTGCGCAAAAAGGGATTATGGTTCAGGCAGATTCTGAAAGTCTAAAAAGAGGTTTACTTGGAAGAAGTGTTGTAAAAGGAGATATTGTTGTTCTTGGAGGTGTTCAGAGAAGAAGAGATTTAATGGCAGAAGAGTTTGGAGATTTAAATGATGTATTCGGCGATTTTTTCAATGGAATGGGTTTTGGAAATCTCGGAGGGAACATAACTCAAATCAAATTCTTGGTTATTAATACAAATCCTAATCAACCTATAATTATAACAGAAAATACAGAAGTTACTTTAAATCCTAAAGCTGTTGAAGTTTCTGATGAAAAAATTCCAGAGATTAATTATGAAGATATTGGTGGTTTAACAGATGAGATTAAAAAAATAAGAGAAATGGTTGAACTTCCTATGAAACATCCTGAAATTTTTGACAAGCTTGGGATTGCTCCTCCGAAAGGTGTTCTTTTACACGGTCCTCCTGGAACCGGAAAGACACTTTTAGCAAAAGCTGTTGCAAATGAATCAGATGCTAATTTTATTTTACTTAATGGTCCTGAAATAATGTCTAAATTTTACGGGGAAAGTGAGAAAAAGATAAGAGATATTTTTGAAGAAGCTGAAAAAGCATCTCCAACTATTATTTTTATTGATGAGCTTGATGCAATTGCACCTAAAAGAGAAGATGCAATGGGCGAAGTTGAACGTAGAGTTGTTTCCCAGATTTTGACAATGATGGATGGTTTAAAATCAAGAGGAAAAGTAATTGTAATTGGAGCAACAAATAGGGTGAATTCAATTGATCCTGCATTAAGAAGGCCTGGAAGATTTGACAGAGAAATTTCAATTAATGTTCCTGGTAAAGAAGGAAGACTTGCAATTTTAAAGATTCATACAAGAGGAATGCCTTTAACGAAAAATGTGAATTTAAATGAGCTTGCTGCTATAACCCATGGATTTGTTGGAGCAGATTTAGAATCACTAGCAAAGGAAGCTGCAATGAATGTTTTAAGAAAATATCTCCCACAAATGAAGTTAGATGAAGAAGAACAAATTCCTCCAAATGTTCTTGAAAAATTAATTGTTAATCAAGAAGATTTCATGGAGGCTCTTAAAAATGTTCGTCCAAGTGCTATGAGAGAGGTTTTAGTTGAAACACCTAATGTTGGGTGGAATGATGTTGGAGGATTAGGTAATATTAAACAAGAGTTAAGTGAAGCTGTTGAATGGCCTATGAAACATGCTGCAAGTTTTACAAGAATGGGTATAAGACCTGCAAAAGGGATTTTACTTTATGGTCCTTCTGGAACAGGAAAGACTTTAATTGCAAAAGCTGTTGCGAAAGAATCAGGTGCGAACTTTATTCAAGTTAAAGGACCTTCATTGTTAAGTATGTGGGTTGGAAAAAGCGAGGAGGGATTAAGAAAAGTTTTTGAGAGAGCCAGACAAGTAGCACCTTGTATTGTATTTTTTGATGAAATTGATGCTCTTGCTGGCAAGAGAGGCATTGAGACAGGAACAAAAGTTACTGAGAGAGTTTTGAATCAGCTTCTTGCCGAAATGGATGGATTAGAAGATTTGAAAGATGTTCTTGTTATTGGAGCAACAAACAGACCTGATATGCTTGATCCTGCTTTATTAAGACCTGGAAGGTTCGATAAAATTCTTCTTGTAAATGCTCCTGAGGAGAAAGGAAGATTAAATGTTTTAGAAATTCATACAAAAAATATGCCTTTAGCAAAAGATGTAAAAATTAAAGAACTTGCGAAAAAAACAGTTGGTTATACAGGTGCTGATTTAGAGGCTTTAGCGAGAGAGGCTGCTATGTTATCATTAAGAGAGTCACTTGATTCTAAATTTGTTGAGAAAAAACATTTTGAAGAGGCATTGAAAAAAGTTAAACCAAGTGTAAGTAAACCAACAATTGAAGTTTACAAAAAAATAGAAGATAATTTACTAAGGCCTTCAAAAACACCTGTTTCTGTAGGAAGCAGTTATTTGGGTTAAACTTAATTTTATTATATCTAGAAATAAATCTTACTTCGTCGTCACAATAATTCCATTATCTTCAACTAAGATTGTATGTTCTGTTTGTGCGACTTTTCCATTTGATGATTCAATAAGTACAGGGTAGTTATGTAAGTTTCCATTTTCTTCAAGTTGTTTTAGTCCAAATAATCCTTTTGTTCCAAACTTTTTCACAATCCATCTTGAGCAGAAAGGCAATGTTTGGTATTCTTCTATTATGAATTCAAGAATCTCTCGTGCGATTGGGCTTCTAATGTTTTTATCATCAATCAATCTATAAATTCCAGAAAGTTTTCCATCACGAACTCTTCCATTTCCAGAAGTTGCAAAAGGTTCTATTGCATAAAGTCCTTTTGTGATTTCAGTTGTTTTTTTATTGTCATAGTTTGGAATAGAAATTCCTGCATGTAACTCATATTGTTCTACACTATGCCCTGATAAATTCACTATTGGATTTAATTTATGAGAATCAATTGCTTGATGAATTGCTTTTCCTATTTCTCTTAATTGAACACTTTCTTTGATTGTTTTTATTGCGTTTTCTAACGCATCTTCACTCGCTTTTATTATTTTTTTATTCTCTTCATTGTTTTCTAAGTCAATTGAGAAAGCAGTGTCTGCTATCCATCCATCAATATGTGCACCCATGTCAATTTTTAATATTCCTTCTGCCAAGGTTTTGTCATCGTAACCTGGTACGTAATGTGCTGCGAATTCATTTATACTGAGACAAGTTGGAAATGCTGGCTTTGCTCCAAGTTCAACCATTTTTTCTTCTATTTTATCTGCTATTTCAATTAAAGGCATATCTTTTTTAATAAAACTTCGAGCATACCCTCTTACTTCCGACATGATTTTTCCTGCTTGTATTATTTTTTCGCGGTTCATTTTAATTTTTCTCCTTCAATCTTCTATTCTTAGGAATAAAATTCCCTATTTTTTCTTCTGAAGCTTTTCCACTTCCAAGAAAATCATTTTCATGTTTCATAACTATAAATCCTTTTTTCCCTGTTTTTATATTTAATTCTCTTCCTTTCATCCATTCTTCAACTAATTGTGTTGGAACATTAAAAATATTTTTCTTTATTTGGTCTTTTAAAATATAAACCCCTTCAATACTTAATCTTATATCATGCGTCCTCTCATCAATTTTTGCAAAGTAAATTCCTATTCTTTCTATATTTGTAAAATAATTCATTTTTTTAATTTGTTTTTTATCAAAACTTCCTGAAAAAAGAAACAGCTTTTCTTTTCCCATCATAATAACTTCTCCAGGAATTTCTTTAATTCCAAATTGCTCATTTAGTTTCATTTCTATATCTTCTTTTTGTTTTTCGTTTAAAATTTTTAGATTCATTTTAATTCTTTTAATCCTGTTAAATTTGATGAAGATTGAATTTTCTTTCCTAAATTATCAACAACTTTTATTCTAAGTTCCTTACAAATTATTGCTTCTGGAATTTCATTGGAGAATCTATCTCCTCCTTTTGCAAAAATAATTTCATGTCCTTTGTATTTTTCCGCTATTGCTTTTATTGATTCACAAACACTTTTATCTTTGTCAATGGAAACAAAGACATCATCAACAAATTTTAATGATTCTACAATTTTCTTTCTTTCTTCTTGAGGCATAAA
>CEPZ01088413.1_pt1 | contig 33038 bp, 22 predicted proteins | sample 530461 | NCBI WGS metagenome assembly CEPZ01 (sample SAMEA2620106, study PRJEB7988) | marine metagenome | isolation source: saline water (ENVO:00002010), including
TGAGATTACTATTCCCAGCTTACCTTCCACACAGAAAAAGTAAGTTAATCTAGTATATTACCCTGTTTTAGTAAATTGATAACTCGTTGTGTGTAACCTACTCTAAAGTTATTAAAAGTACTTACAAGTCCTTCTACTTTTACAAGTCCTACACGACTAACTTCATCAGTCTCTAAAAGATTTTCTAATTCTGTGTGAAGCCACTTGAGATCTGCTAATTCCGAACTATTTAATTTACTACGGCTTTCTTTAATTTCATTAATATTTTTCATATGGTTCTTACCTCATGTCCTTCTTTTTCATAATGACGTTTCCTAGCTAAAGAATGGGATCGTAAGTATTTTTCTTTATCTAAAAAATCATAGATAAAAACTTTGTCTTTAGTATGGTGCCGTCTCAGTGCTCTTCCTAAAGCTTGAAGAGTAGCTATCTCAGACTTCATTCCTCTAGCGTTGATGAAGTGGGTAATTTCTTCGATGTTAATTCCGGTTTGTAGAATTTGGGTTCCAATAAGGATACTAGTTTTGGGATGTCGGAGGAAAGTAGCAATACTTTTATACCGTTCTCCGAGGGAGTCTTCACCTTGTAAAAACTGAACCTCCCCCTCATCAAACAAGTTTTCCACGGCTCTTCCATGATCAAGTGATTTGGTAAGTATAAGTATGCGAGATCTTCTGTTTGTTTTTTTGATTTCATCTACGATGTCCTTAATAATATTATTTCTAGATGTATTGTCGGAGATATAAGAAGAATATACCTCTGGGTATGACATATTCTCATCTACTCCACTAGCTGTATAGGGTCTATTTATTAATTGAATAATTGGTTTGGTAAGCTTTCCTGAGTCCACTAACCCTGCTGTGCTGACAGGAGCCCATACTGGCCCCAGAGAGCCTTCCAGATTAAGTTTAGGTATCGGACTGGATGGTGGGGTGGCTGTAAATCCGAAGCGATAGGAGGCGTTAGGGAAGGCTCTGAGGGCTGCAAGCGTAGTTTTGCCGTTAGAAAATTCATGACATTCATCTACTATTAAGACTTCGGCTTCTTCCAAGTGTGTATCCAATATCTTTTCAATGCTTTGGACAGTGCAGAGGATGATATCTCCGTATATATAGCCTTCACCAAAACATAAGCCAATATTAGGGATCCCGCAATCTTTAGTAAGAAAATCATATGTTTGGGTAAGGAGTTGTTTAGCATTGAAAAGAAGAACCATTTTTCGACCCGCTAACGCCTTGACAAGACCTGCAATAATCAAAGTTTTTCCTGAACCAGTGGGGGAGTTTATTACCCCTCTCTTCTTATCTAGCCCAGTTTGGATTAATTCTTTTTGATAACTGTAGTATTGAAAATTTGGAATATCCCACTCCTGTATATCATAGTCCTCAAGGGGATAAACATATTCAAGGTCAGGAGTACACTTAATCTTTTCTAAATCTTTTAAAATCCTAGTAAGCAATCCAGTTCTAAACGTACCATTTCTGGAAATGAAATGTACATTACCATCCCAGTTTCTATTTCTATATGCCGTTGAATATTGATAACCAGGAGATTTTTCAGAATACAACCTATATAAGGAATCCACTAGTTCTTGGTTATCTGTGAGGATTTGAGAATTTAAAATATTTATTTGAATTTTCATCAGACTATTATAGAAAAGAGACCTGTAATTACTTAGGAGTATTTTATGAGCGAAGAGCAAAAAACTGTATCTGAGGCGGGGGCATCAGTAAAAAAAGCAAGCGAGCTAACTGATGACCAGATCATTAAACAATTATTAGAGAATGCGCCCCCTGTAGAAGAGGTTAGTGTTGAGCTACCTTCTAAAAATAAATTTTATCAATTGGAAGATCCATCTAAACCCATTACTATTAGAGCGATGACCTTTTCAGATGAAAAGGCAATGATGTCTAATAAGAATGTTAACATAGATATTCTAAATGTTCTTTTATCTAGATGTGTGTCGAATATTAAAATTGAGGATCTTCTTCAGTTCGATAAACTATACCTCACAGTAAAGTTGCGGGAGCTTTCTTACGGGGACGAGTATACAGCAGTAATCCCGTGCCCAGGATGTAGGAGAGACAATCGAATTACTTTCGAAATGTCTAAATTAAATACCAATTTTGTGGAGGATGATTTAACTAATCCTCAGGAAATAACGCTGCCTGTCCTAAATAAAAAGATTAAAGTTAGATTCCCCAGAGTAAAGGATGAGTCGTATTTTTCTAATGCTGAACATGCGGTAAATAACCTGTGGCGTTTTGTGGAGGAGATTGATGGACATACTTCCTCTACAGTCATATCTAAGGTAATTAAAAAGCTACCTTTGAAAGATGCTCATGCTCTTCTTCAAGCTTTGTCATCTAATAAGTATGGAATAGACACCCAAGTCCGGTTTCTGTGTACGTTTTGCAATCATAATGAAATTATAGACATGCCGGTGACTACTGATTTTTTTACCGAGAGCTAAGAGATAGTTTTAATTTAGAAAATCTTCTCTTAGAGGTATATATACTGGTAAGGAAATGTCGTTTTACTTATGAAGATGTTAAGCAAATGAGTCGCTGTGAACGACATGTTTTCTTAGAACTTTATAAAAAAGAACTACAAGAGCAAAACAATGCTAATAAACAACACAACAGTAGTAGATAGGGGTAATAGGCCCAATATTAGCCAAAGGATTGGCCTTCGTACCTTTTTTATTAATGATGGTGCATACGTAGATCCTTACGAAATTAGCTCAGTTCAATTATTTAAGAGATCATCTACCCTCAGTCCAAATACTGTAGTAGGAGGAACTGACAATTTAGTAAGTGCTCTGCCTCTGATGACTTATGGAGCATCGGGGCAAACTGTTACTTCTCATGCTAATTTTGATGATAGTAATTATACTCCCGCTACTACTGCAAGTGGGATCTATAGGATTAGCACGGGTGAGTATGTTGTTGTCTTAGACGAGACCTTAGCTCTCTCTGGGTGGGATACCTACTCTGCCTCAGAGGTGGCTGTGTCCAGCTTATCAGCGGTTAATGAGTATTCCGATCTATGGACAGTGAAGCTAGATTCAGCTTCGAAGTATCAAGTAATCACAAATTTATTTGATTTATACGAAGATACTTTCTTTGCTTTCACAGAACCACTTCTTGTTACCACAAGCAACAATCTCTTTAATAAGCATATACGATTAGGAGAGAAAGTAGATTTAAAAGTGGGCACAGAGTCTACTGTCCAAAATCGTGACCTGCCTAAATCTATTCAAAATATTTTCAAAGATTCGGTTATAACTAGCGGATCTATGGAAATTAAAAAAGTAAATTATGATGCAAACTTCGACGGACCCTTTACTGTATCTGCGTTTTCAGATACGAGTTCCGCTGTAGATGTGACTAAAGACAACACCCTCTTATTTAATTGGGATACAACGGTTCTCAAATCTCTATCGTCCGTCACAAATGGAACATTCGGTAGTGTTACGGGGACTTACAGTGTACAGGTGAAATATACTCTCCTGAACGAGACGATCATAAGTCCGCTGTTTTATCTCACAGTGTCGTAAGGAGGTGATTCATGAGATATGTGTAGTCGTACTCTTCAGTACGCAGGTTGATGAACCGCTGTAGGTCGAAGCCCTTCATGTGAGCTTCGTTCCAATCTTTTACTTCCGAAGGGGGATGGCAGATATACAGGTCTGCCATCCTTTTTAATTTTCTAAGGTAATCAAATTTACTAACTCCCCGTTTGCCAGCATCGTCGTTATCATATCCTATAATGATTTTTCCTTCAAAGTTTCTAAGAATTTCTACCTGATGTTCTGATACGGAACACCCCATAGTACACGTTGCGTTCACTCCTTGAATTTGGAGGGAGATAGCATCCAGGGGTCCTTCACATATTACTAAGCTCTTAGCTTTTTCATCGTATGGGTACAGAATGTGCGAAGGTTTTACCCACTCATCAGAGGGGTTAAGGTATTTAGGGCTTTCGTCCCCTAAACTACGTGCTTGAAAGTAAAAGAAATGACCATCTTCCTCAAAAGGAATGATTAAACGCCCTCTATAGGCTCCATTTCGAGCAATATAGTACTTAGAATCCCCTGTTTCAAGGTTAAAGAGCTTACGTTCGTATAAAAAGACCCAGGCTTTTTGTATTAATGGGTCCGAAGAGGTGTGCGACTCCAGGGTTACGTCGGTTAAATCTAAGTTTTTTGTAGAAGTGGATGGCTTAGGTGGGGCAGCAGGGGGAACTACAGGAAGAGTATTATTGAACTCCCTAAACATGATATCTGCTTCGGCCTTATTGTAGGTAATACCTTCTAGGTAAGCATATATTTGGATGAAGTTACCTTTATTGCCACTCTTAAAGCATTGCCAGAGACCTGTATCTAAATTGATACTCATATGCCTCTTCCAATCGTCAGATATAAATACTGAAGGGACTATTAACTCGCTCTCGCCTGAGGAGAGCTTATAATTATCCTTGAACTTTTCAAGCAGGTAGTCTCTAATAAACTGAGGAGCAACTATGTTCATAAATACAATTTCCGAATCAAAATCTAAGACCTTTAAAGAATGCCAGTTGAAGTACCGTTATCGGTATGTGGACCGATTCAAAGAGGAGAGGACTAATACTGATCCTTTGCACTTTGGTTCTTATATCCATAAAATCTTTGAAGACGGCTATCAAGCAACAACGCTCGCCCAGCTATCTGTTATAGCCGAGGATGTCAAAAAAGACTACACCTTTTCAAAATCTTATATCCCGAAGATCAAAACCTGTTTAGAGAATTTTCTTCGTTTCAACGCTTCCCTGTCTGAGACAGTCTCAACAGAGATGGTGTACGAGATTGTGTATGATAAGGAGAAAGATCTTAAGCTCAATGGTATCATTGACCGAGTAATTAAAGGCACGGACGGTGGCTACCTTGTCATCGACTATAAGACCTCCAAGAGAGAGTTATCTGAGTTAGATCTCTATCAAGACAGACAGATGCAGGGGTATGCATACGCTATCCACAAGAAGCTGGGTGTATCCTTCGATAAAATTGTAGTGGCTCACTACTACCCCCTCACCAATCACTTCGTCACATGTAAGTATTCTCTAAATCAGATTAGGCAGTACCTGAGGGAGAAGGTGGATCAGATGTGGAAGATCCGAAAGATGAAGAAGGATGAGTTTAAAGCTATGCAGAATCAGTTCTGCAACTGGTGTGGCTATAAGAACCTGTGCCCTGAATTTAATTCTGGAAGGTTATGTGAAGAGCGCATTCAGAAGATCCGAGATGCTCGATCCAATAAGTAAGAACCCACAAAATAGAGCTACTAGGCTAAGACCTAGGTAAAACAAGGTGCCTACCAGGAGCCCTAAGGATCCTAACGCTTCTATGAGTACACATAGGAAGGCAGATTCCACGATATCATTTTGATCTAGCTTTGTCATTTATTATTAATGGATAGTATATATCTATGTCTATTGATGTAAAAAAGTTTTCTACTTGGTCAGAGGAGTATCTACATTTCTTAGTGAGGTAATTGTAGAGACTACTTAATTTTAAGACTTTTTGTTTATTTAAGGATTCCAATATCCTTATTTGAAAATGCTTAATAAATTTTTCAGAATACTTATATCTCCATTTTTCCACAAAATCTTTATGAAGGGTATAATTAACTAAATCCATAAAATCTATTAAATCTACGTCTGTGTTCATACGTGCCTTAAATCTATAATATAAGAGACAAAATGTTTCAAATTTCAAAAGAAACTCAAAAATTTTTAAATGATGTGGGGGAAGATCACCAGAAGCTTCTCACTATGATTCCTCCCAGCGCAGATCGCATGACTCCTGGGAATATTTTGATTTTTAGGTATTATTTAGGAAGTGGAGTAGGCAGCAAAGCGCAGAGGATAGTTTTAGTAGTTAAATGTAGACGGGGAGATGGGGTATTCCCAGGTCTAGAAAGTAAACTTCTTAGTTGTTTTAAATTAAATGGAGATTCTTCTGCTGTTATCGAGGCTATTCTAGAAAACCTATATAAGAAGAGGCGGCTTGCTTCGTATTATGGTAAGATTAAAGAGAGTCTTATTAAATTATTAGGAATAGACAGTTTTAGAACTTATAAACTAAACAGTATGAAAGAGATATATAAGGTAACCTTAGGCGAATAATCCATGGCTAAAGAAGAACAAAAACTCCTAAAAGAGATTGAAGAAAGTCTGGAAGCATTAGTTACTGAAACGAAGCAGAGCAAAGGGATTTTTGATAGGTATCTTAAGGGGTTACCGATAATGGCCCGAGCTTCACGGAAGCTTACGGACGTAGTTGGCGATACCATGAAAGCTGCTTTTGGGCTGCAAGATAAAGCATTAGCCCAAGGTAGAACTTTAGAATCGGCAATGGCTCATAATTCTAATATTGTGGGGGGTATGGCTGGTTCTATCACTGGGTATACTGAAGCCCTAAGTAATGAATTTGGTTTGTGGAGCCAAGGACTTCGGGGAAATACTGCCTCACTGTCTAAATTATCTTTATGGTCTAAAATTACAACCGGATCGAACAAACAATTAATCTCTGGTATGGTTAAGAATACGGCTGGATTAGGATTTAATGACGAGCAATTAGATAGGTTATCACAAACTACTATGTCAGTAGGTCAAAAATATGGACTTACAGGTAACCAGCTTGTAAAAGCTCTAAGTAAGCTAGGGAACCAAATGAAAGTATTTGCTGCCTTGAATGTGGGGGCAGAGATATCCGAAGCGGCTACTAGATTAGATGCTAAATTAGGTCCTGCATTAGCAGGTTTGAGTTCGCAGTTAATAGCAGCCTTAACTGATGGGGGCAAAATAGTAGAGGCTGCTCTCCTAGGTGTAACAGATGAGAGACAGGCATTGTTGAATAATGAAGGGGATATGTACAACAGTGCAAGTCAGATGCTTTTAAAGGCTGCTCTAGCTAATGAAAAACAAGTTGATAGATGGACAAGAGGTTCGATAGATAAAGCCTATGCACTAAAAGCTTATTCAGATACTTTTGGATCCCATACTCTAGAGTTGAGTAAGTGGCTCAAGGGGATGAAGGAAGCGGCTGGGGATATGCCCATTGACGAGTACATAGCTCAAGTAGACAGGCAGAATACAGTTAATGAAGATTTCAATAATACGTGGAAAAACTTTTGGAATACTGTAGTATCTCCTATTCAAGAAGCTTTTACTGTGTTTGCGACTTGGGTATTAAAATTTATTAACCTCCCATGGGTACTCCCCCTTACTAAAGCTTTAGTAGGGTTAACTGTTGTAATTGGTGCGTTCATACTATTTAAGAAACTTATTATAGGTTTAACAGGTGTTTTAAATAAGCTCTTTGGGAAGAGTGATAAGGATGCAAAATCCAGAGCAAGTTTAGCTAATGCAATGAAAGATCTGACTAAAGCATATCAAAAAGCTAAAGGTAGAGGAAAAGACTATTTTACTAAGAAGACACCTGGGGGTCAATCCCCCCTGGGAAGACCAGGAGGAGTGCGGACTAGATTTCAATCTATGATAGGTCAACAGGTAAGAGATGCTAAGAGCATCTTAAAGAGTACCTGGGAAATTTCTAAAAGTGGCTTTAAGAGTCTCGTTAAAGGGGTTGGATTCCTGAGTAAGGGTTTGATAAGATTGCCTATGCTGCTTCTAAGTGGACTTGGGAAAGCATTCCTTTTTGCATTCAATTCTGTTTTACCAGCGATAGGATCAGCTATTGCAACTGGTATATCAATGATCCCAGTTATCGGTTGGATATTGGCTGCTCTCACTCTCTTGGTAGTTTTCTTTAGAAAAGAAATTTGGTCAGCTTTAAAGGGGATATGGAATGTTCTTAAAGTAGTAATAGGAGGAATTCTTTCAGGAATATGGACCGTTCTTAAAGTAGTGTGGGGAGTTATAAAAGCAGTAGTAGGATTCCAATTGAAAGTAATAGGAACAATTCTTGGAGTGGTGTGGACGATTCTTGAAGGAGTGTGGGAGGTTCTCGTAATGGTGGTAGGAGCATATATTAAATTAGTATGGACTGTTCTGAAGGGTGTTTGGGAAGTGATAAAAGCAGTATGGACTGGAATTGTAAGTATCGTGGAAGGAATTTGGGATGTGATTAAGTGGGTCATGAATATTCCCGCTGCAATCGGGAAAGCTATCGCAGACTGGTGGGATGGGAAGGAAGACGAGGACTCCGAGGAGGACAAGGCCATGCAAGAGAAAGGTGCCCCCAAAGACTACGCATCTATGACGGCTGTTGAACTCGCCAAAGCGTTCCCAGACGATGAAGATCTTGCGGAAGACGCTTGGGAGGAAACGCGCGACCAAAATAGGGTGTTGGATCAGATAAGGCTTGAGAGGGCTCAAAATGTGCCGGATACCGCAGAGTATATGACCGCTGCGATCAAGGATCAGGAAAATAAAGCCGCTGCCGCAGAGGCGTTTGGAACACGCGAGCAAGCCGAAAACTTCCGGGCAGTGGCTGAGGCGTTGAGAGCCTCATCAGGATACCAGGAACAGCAAGCCGCTGCTACTGAAGAAGCGAACGAGCAACGTGCAGTACAAATCGCACAGGGACAGCAGGTAGCTAATAATACTGAACCGACTCCTTCAGCAGAACTGGCGGCACCTGGAGAGGGTGTAGGGAGTCCTAAATAATGGCAGAATATGGTAAAATTTTTAGAAGTAGATTATTGGATCAACGATCTCGTTTAGAATTTTATTATCCTCAAGAGGGTATCATAATGTTTGTTCCGTTTTATGAAAACCCTAAAATTACTGAATCTCAAAGTGCTAATTACGCAGAGTATAATCCCATAGGGAGGGCAGGTTCTTTATATGCTTACACAGGGGCTAAGTCTAGAAAAATAAAAGTGAAGATGACCTTTACATTGCCTCATCTTGCAATGCATGATATGGGAATAGATAGGTTTACTAGAATTTTTAGCCAAACAACTAAAGAGAGCCAAAAACTATTATTTACATCTAAGTCTAGATTTTCTACTAAACCTAAACCTGGGGATGTTAACCATTCTTTATCACTAGAAGTAGAGAAGGTATGGGTTGCACTTCAATCCCACGAGAATATGGATGACATAATAGGGTTGGAAGAAGCAGCACCATTCATTTTTAAAGACGCATTAAGGGGTGGTAAACCATTAGGGTCGGAGAGTCCAGGAAACGCTATAAAGTTTACAAATCTTATTGCAGAGTCTGAGGAAAAGCATAAAGTTATTGATACTCTTCTATTCTTTCTAGCCTTATTTAGAACTTCGGTAACTAATAATGCTACTAACCCTATGCTTGGTCCTCCTATAATTAGGTTAAGTTTTGGAACTATGTATCAAAGTGTACCTTGTATATGTAAAAGTTATACTGTAGGGTGGTTAGAGGATGCAAAGTATGATTTAGAAACTCTTACCCCTCGTAGAGTAGAAGTTGGATTACAGTTAGAAGAGTTGCGAGTAGGAGATTTTGGAACATATGATGCGGCTATACCTGTTAAAAGAGATAATCTTGCAGGTTGGGAATCGGCTATAGGTGGTTACTTTACTACAGATCCTATGCCTTTAAATAGTTTTGGAAAGGGAGGATAAATGGTAGCTAGAACGAATACAGGAAGACGATCATCTTTTGCTCAAATAATAATTACTCATAAAGGGAAGCCTATTTCTACTTCAGTAGGGAGTCCTGTCTATGAAGATGTTTATGGGGGGTCTCAGTTAAATTTTACTCGCACTCCTGGGAATATCCCATTCGGATTTGACCATAGGCCAGATTTGATATCTAACTTATTTTTAGATACTCCCGCTAGTTGGTGGATAATTTGTGAAAGAAACGCTATCTTTGATGTATTCGAACAGTTGAATGCGGGAGATAATATTCAAATTCCTGTAAAGCTATAATAAGTTATGAATATTCCTGCCGCTAATATAGTGATGACGTTCGATCCTGAAGCGATGATAAGGTTTCAGGAAGAACGTTCTTTTACTGGCTTTAAAAGTTGGGCTGAGGCACAAGAAGCAAAAGACAGAGAAGCGGCTTCTGCGGATAAGAAGAAATATAAGCCCCAGACTTATCTCTTTAATAATATTCCAGGTTCTAATTTTCTTTCTTTAAGCCATCAATATGGGACGGGTGGTAGCAAAGAAGCTCCTGTAATTAGAATTGAATTGGTAGATCCTCAAGGTCTTTTTGAGGACGCAATGATGGCTGGTACTATGGCTTCTAATGAGCCAGCTACAGCCAATCCTTATTATACTATTTTAGCAAGTAAACAGGCTGAGATACATGCTGAACAACGAGCTATTACTGCGCTACGGTATACCCTTAATAAGGAAAACCAGGAACCCCCTTTTGGTGAGGGCATGATAACCCGTGATGGTATATATCGCGGCTTAAGGAGAGCTAAACATGATCCTACTTTCACATATATGGCAACGATTAATGGGAGAGATATTACGTTGGATGAGGAGATGTTCGATAGAGCAAGAGAACTGCTAGGAGAAAAATCTGCTCGGAGTCGTAAATTGAGAGCTTTGATTAAAGACTTAAAGGAGATGGAAGCTTCGGGGATGAGCCATAAATTAACATTTATCAATAATCAGATGGCTGAGAATGTTCCTTTAACCCAACGACCTGTTTATATTACTTATGGGGTGGGAGATAATTTGCTAGATTGGTCTCCTCCTACATGCTTTGGAGAAATTACAACGTTAGAATATAAATTTGATGGAAAGGGGGCACGAATTTTAACTCTTCTATTCGCTGGTCAAGCTGTCCATCCTAACCTGACTAGGATGGGTATTAATCCTTTAGGGGATTCAAAGAAGGGGTTTCTTACTAAAGGAATGTCTAATCCTTTTTTTAATGATGAATCATACGATTCTCAACTTAAAGCATTAACCCAATTGAAGGCACAGAAAGATGTACCTGATTTTAGATATATAGGAAAACCAAATCGTCCTAGTTTCCATCTACTTATTACTAATACTATAAGAAATTATATTAGAAGCGGAACAGATTATGATAATGTAGTTGTTATTTTACCTAATTTAGATGCAGGAGGGCAGGGAAGTGGTTATGGGGGAGGTAACTTACAGGGATACTTCCGTGAAACGTGGAAGAGGGTGTCACCACAGATCAGTAATACTAGTTTGCAGAAAGTAATAGATAAATGTACTACTGCTGGAAAGTTACCTGGAAAAGCAATTTCTACTGTTAGCGATATGAAACGGGTAGAATGCTACAAACAAGTATTAGAATCTATAGGATTTTCTGTAGCAGAAATGAGGATGTTTTCTGGTATGGGTACTCCAACTATGGTCGGTACTCCAGCGGCAGGAGCTATTCCCCATATTCCTTATGAGGAAGCAGCTACCCCTGAAGAAGCTTTGGAGTGGTTCACCAATAGAAGAATGTATGCTGTTTTACAAAATGATTATGTTTCCCAATCATTTAGAGAAAAATTAGAAGCGGTAGCATCTTCTCTTTCCAAGATTATTAGAGATTATAATAAAGGATTCCGTGAATTGAAAGTAGGTTTTCATATAGAAACTGATTATAACATGTTAAATATAATGTATAAACATCAGTTAATTGACAATAAAATGGTTCCTGCAATTATATGGGGGGATAATAATATGATTAAACAATTCTTACAGGCGCGATTAATGGAAGCCGATATAGCTCAGTTAGCTTCTGAACTACATGCCGAGTCACCTGATAGTAATAGGAAAGCAGAACAAATAAGAGAGACAACCATGAAGCTGCAAACCGGGAGAATAGAACGTGAGAAGGTTGTGAAAACTATTATCACGGATGTCTTACACCCTATAGATGTTTTGCGAGGACTTAATTATAATTATATGAAAGATGTAGTGGATTATCTGAGACCCCCGATCTGGAATTCACCTTTTGGGCCAAGTTATGGGGATTTAGAAGATAGTGAGATGTTGAGTAATAGTACTACCATGAGAGAGGGAGTGGAGCACCTTAGAAAAGATCAACCTCATGCGGCTAGTAGACTTCCTATCTTCTCATTGGGGACTAAGAATTCTAATATCCTCTCTATTGATATTGATATTAATCAAATATATACTAAGTGGATGAAAACTGCTGGACCTGTCCCAGCAACTGATCAACAAAAAGTAGATGCTTTTTTTGGTAACCCCCCTAGTCAAATGCGTAATAAAGCAGCTAAAATGTTTTCAGCTATGAGTAAATTTGACCATACAAAGGTAGATGAAGAAACTGGTGTTCCTAAGGACTTTGAAACCTTAGTAGAGAAGTGGTATGTAGATGAGTGGAGATCTGATGGAGTTACAGGTTTTAACCAATGGTCAACTTTCTTTAGTGAAGCTCGCACAGAATTGGGATTAGGGGAAGAATTTAGTGACATGGCGGGTAAAGAATTTAAGAATTGGTTTGATTCTAGTAATAAAATAGAATTTTATAAATATATGTGGTCTGCTTTTAAGGCTTTATATGATAAAACAGCGGGAACTAAAGGGTTTAACCGTTCGCAAATAACAATCGGGGGTAAAGAACCTACAGATGCGGGAATAACTGCTGTTGCGAATATAACCAAGAAATTAGGAGAAAATGTACTGAAAGGGAAAATAACCACACTTCCTCAATTTAATTTAGCAAATGATATAAGAGTCCTGAATAGACCATGCCTAGTATTTTGTGCGGAACCTAGGTTTACTCTTGGTGGAGGATTAAAGGAAAAAGTTTTTACATGGTATTCTGGTTTATACCAACTTAATGGGTTTAAACATACTATTAGTAAAGGAAATGTTCAGTCTCAATTTTTTATTATGCGAAGATCGGGTCCCTATGATGAAGAAGACAACGAGGCTGGATCAGAATGACTTTACGACTCAAAATAGGAACTGTAACCAGCAAGGCTGATATTAATCAGACGGGTAAATTTAAAGTAGCTTTTAAAGCTGCTAAAGATAATGAGCCCTTAGAAGAAACTGTGAGCTATGTATCTCCTTATGGAAGCAACCAGTCGGCTTTTATAGCCATTCCTGAAAAAGGATCTCAGGCATTATGTTTATATGATGATACTGCGGGATCGGATGATCTTCAAGGTTACTATTATATAGGATCTTTAATAGGGGTATCACCTGGAGCTAATAGATTAATGTCTATAGAATCCGATACTCCCCCTCCCGTTAGTACGGGGTATATTGATAAAACGACTCCTGGAGCCGCTGGTCCCCCTACGCCAGAAGGAATTTTTCCTGAAGTTCTTCCCGAAAATCAGACCCCATTTCCTGATATTTTTCAAGGAATGTATGATGCTAAAGGTACGGTCCCTGAAATGATGGGACTCACAAGTCTTAGGTCTGATTCTATGACTATTTCAAATAGGTATAGAGGGAATAAGGGTGCTGATCCATATCAAGATTATAAAGTAAGTCTTCAGAGTGGCTCAGGAAAAAGATTGGCTTTAATTGATAGCCCTACGGTAGATGGAATCGTGATGACTAATGAACATCGTGGGAAAGATTATATGATTTGGAGTACAGGAATGAGTGAGCAGAGTCCCTTTGCCGAAGGGGAGGTTCATTGGAGAACTCATGGTCCCTTTAATCTATATTCCTTATTTAATAGATTTCATATATGGATAGAAGATGGATTAAATATTGAAATTGAAAACAAATCTACAGGAGCTAAGTCATATGGACCAGGAGGGAAACTCGGACCCCCTTCTACAGGAGGAGCTAAAGCAACTCAGAGAATTTCCACATTTGGAGATGAAACTACGGGATGTATCCATTTACTTTCACATCATAATAACATAACCTTGGAAGCGTTAGAGGCTGATTCTGTGATCCGTATTGTATCTCCAGGCGCAGACTCTAAAATTATTGTAGATAGTGGGGGAACAGTAGATATAATAGCTAAAAGTAAAGTTACCCTACAAAGTGATACTGAAGTAGAAATTAATGCTCCTATAGTAGATATTAATGCTACTGGAAATATCACAGTAGATGGGGCTCAAGTACACTTAAATGGAGAGGGGCCTGGGTACACAGCGTAAGGTATAAATAATGGCATTTGATTATTCTAAAGCAGCAAGGATTATAACTACTTCTCCTACTCCGGTTTTGGATGCGATGGGCACTCAATTTGGAGTACCTCAATGTATGATGCGTATGACTAAAAATGCATTAGCTGCTTTCCCCTCCCCCGTTTTAGGTGGAATGAATGGTAGTATTGAGGAAGGAAAAGCTCTTGCTGATTCTGTATTTAAAGATATCACTCGAAAGATATTTTTGGATACGGGTATTGTTGAATATGATACCACTACAGGTAAGTTTGTTTTTGTATCAGCAACATCGAAACTGGGGGTGGAGAGGAGTGCTTTAGATGACGTTAATAATCTCTTTGGACTCGGCACTATTTTAGGTTTTGGGGCTAAAGCTTGGGTGATGGGAGAGAAGATAGTAGAACAATTTAATGATATCAAAAATTGTATTGATAAAATGAAATCCTTTAGTGCTCTCCAAAAAGGCCCATCAGCAGTCGCGGATAAGATGGTAGGCTTTACCGCAGGAGGCTCCATCTTTAAACCACCTCCCCCAAGCGAAGCTGCTAGTTTAGTATTTGACCAAAATAAGGATATGCTTGAGACGGCTACTGGCTTCATTAATGAAGCAAACGCGCAACAAAATAATATTAGGTCAATTCTCCAAGCGAGACAAAAGGATCCTGCTAATAACCCCGAACCCGTATTTTGGAAAAATATGGTAAATGAAGACCCTAACAGTCCGTGGTTTGGGCAAACATTAGATCAAGCTTTATCTGGGCTAACTTCTTTTAATCTAATAGATGCTGATGCGGCAGCTAATGGTGATCCCATTGTTCCTGTAGTAGAATCTTATAAAGAAATAACACAGGCTCCTAGTGGAATGGAGCCTCCTGTTTCTAAAAAGGGACAATTTTTATTCTCTAAAACAGGAATTTATTATGATTCATATGGAGGAGGGCTGGACTATTCAGGGTGTATTACAAATATTGTAAGTGCTATTTATTATGATTCATCTGGAAACCCTATACCAGGAACTGGTGTACCAGATAACATGGTGAAATGGATGCATGAATATAACCCTAACATAGGTGGAAAGGGTGAGATTGTAACATGGAATACCTTTAACCAATGGGCTAATACTGCATTTGATATAACCCAGATAGACGAAAGCCCCTTTATGCAAACTTTTTATGAGGAAGATCATTTTCTTCAAGTTGTAATTGATCAACGTAATAGAGAGCTTTATGATTTATCAACTTATGTTACAGATCTTCAGCTAAGTGGGTATGCTGAAGATAGTGCTCTTGTAACTAATCAGAGGCAAATTTTATATGCGGCTATTGCAACTCATGATTCGAAAATTAATCGTAGAAAGAAACAAATTCAAGTACACGTTTTACTTTCCCCTCCCACTAACCCAGCGCAAAAGGGAAATATTCCTATTAATAATTTTGAAGGATTGGATGGGGATAAATTAGCTATTGAAAGAGGGAAGCAAGAAGCATTATTATTTCATCCGGGGGATGTATCTGGTATAGTATTACCTCTCTGTCCAACATTTATTAAGAGTGATATCCCACAAAATGCATTTACAGTTAATGAGTTAGTGGTTCCTGAAGTAGGAGTAGGGGGTATTATTTCTTCGGATCCTCATGTTTCTGGAACAAGTGGTACTACATTATCTTTAAATAATCAGATTGCTACTTCAGGATTAGTGAGTATTTATAATTTCTTAGATGCTGATTTAGTGGCTCCCAATTCTAGTGAATATTTTGTTATTAATTGTAACACAAGTGCTGTTAGTGATAAGCCAGCCCAATTAGTGGGCTCTTCTATTCCTTCGATGTTCCCTTCGGGGATTGGAATCCCATACTTTAGAGGAGTTTGTAATTTCTTTTCTGGAGTAAGTGGAGACGGTAATCCTAAAGTTCTAAATCATGCTGCTAATTTAGAATATTTGCATTCCCCCTATAGACCATACGGATATGGGAGAATTCAGAGTGGTTGGGATGACATTGAAAGTTTGTTATATTCAAGGTCAGGAGCTACTTTTGAATTTTGGACACATGTTCCAGACCTTCATGACAGTGCGGGAGCGGGATGGAATGCTGACAGTGCCTTATCGTCATTACATAGAGTAGTAGTGGGTTGTGAGAATCGTGGAGGAACCTTCTCCTCAGTAGACCCTTACTGGGTTGCTGGCCCCCAACAAGGCACTAAGACAGTAAAGGGTTTATTGATGGGATTTAGTAGGGACTGTCGCATGACCAGCGGAACTGCCCCCAGTAATAATCCTGCGGATAATGACCTCACAAAGGGTCTTGTATTTCATATGAGTCCTACTCAATCTATTAATACGAGTGGAGTAACATTCTTAGCTGCTTCAGCTAATCCAATTCTATGTCCTCAGGATATTGTACCCCCGAGTGGATACTATGGAATACAAGTAGATACATCTACTACGGCTCTTAATGGGAGTAGTTTTGATGATTGTTCCGCGAACTTTATGTTAGCTACTGTTACGGTAGATTATGTTTCTAAGTTAACACACATTTATTTAAATGGAAGTCTTTTAGCTTCCTCTACTATAACGGAGACATTTGGAGATACAGGGCCTCCTCAAATTCCAGGCATGATAACTCCTGATTCCTTTAGTTATAATTCTGTATTTAGTGGCCTTCCTATGAACGGACCTTTGTTCCCACCTAATTCAGTGGGGCAAACAGATTTTTGGTATTGGGATGGACCACAGCTTCAAGGGGGAAATTCTAGGATGGCTTTAACCCCTTGGATAATTGGGGGAGGTTACACAGATGGTATGTTTTATCAATCTGGTGACGGATCCATAGAAGGTATGAATTTTATGGGGGGAAAATGGGGAGGCAAAAAAAGTGGTTTATATGGATACCTTGGAAGCCTAAAACTATATAATAGAGCCCTTTCTTCTGGTGAAATTTTAACTAACTATAAAGCTCAACAAGGCTTTTTTGAAAATATTTTAATCTAATGGCTATTACTACTACTCATAATTCTTACGGAGCCCCAGTTAGCATTAGTGTTAAACGGGCTGCTGCTTCGAAATATAAGAAGAATAGCGGTTTTGCCTATCCTCTCGTCGGTTCTTTTAAGCAAGTAACAGGAAACCCCACTGTGTTACAAAATAACAAAGGACCAGGGGGGTATTTTAGTAAATCATATGGGGTAGATCTTATTAGAAATAATTTAAGACAGCTTTTTCTTTGTGAAAAAGGAGAAAGAGTAATGTTACCTGGGTATGGAATGTCTTTGAATAGATATTTATTTGAACCCATGGATGAAACAACTTTTTTCTTAATGAGAAACGATATTCTTCAAACTTTAAAAAAATACTTTAGTATAGTTAAGGTTATTACTCTAGCTATTTTTGAGGATAGGTTTCGAGACCATCAGCTTATAGTAAAGCTCACTCTTCAATTATTAGATGAGTCGTTAGATATTTTTGATGTAGAGGTTAGTATAACATAATGGCATTTTCAGGAACAACAAATACAGATTTTATGAAGTTAGGGGCAATTCCTGACCAGAAAAAACAGCAGTATATCGACTATGCGGGAAATGATTTTTATTCTATTCGACAAGACTTAATCGAATATATTAAAGCAGTTTATCCATTAGATTATCAAAATTTTTCAGAATCTGATTTAGGAGTAATGCTAATTGAAATAGTAGCATACATGGGGTCCGTTTTATCTTTAAAGGGGGATATGCTGGCGAATGAAAATTATTTAAGAACAGTGAAAGTTCGTTCTAACCTAAGAAAACTTTTAGAATTGGTAGGGGTAGATATGCGGGGTCCCTTAGGAGCAGCGGCTTCTGCTAAATTAACTTGTACTACTGATCCTGTAGTAGCTAATTTTCCTCTAACTTATACGCCCAGTAATAGAGTTTTTGCTGTTACCTCGCGGGAAGATGGAGCCCCAGTAAATTATACGTTATATAAAATCGAAAATAATCTTATTCAAGATATTAAAAATGTTAATGCATCTTTTGACCTTTCAGGCGATGAAGCAGATAACGCAGTAAGTTCTGTCTTTACGAATGTGGCTATGTTAGAGGGATCTTTAAGTGTGCAGAAAGGAAATTTTGATTCATTAGAAGGGAACAAGCGAGTCTCTTTGACGGATTCCCCCATTATTGAAGGAAGTGTCCAAGTATATATTGATACAGGAAATTCTGCGGATCCTGCGAACGGATCTTATACCCAAGTTGATAGGCTATTTTCTGCGTCAGGCTTAAACGATAGAATTTTCCAAGTTATATACGATGATAATTATGCAGCCACCGTGTTATTTGGTGATAATGCTTTAGGTATATCTCCTCCAGCAGGATCAACATTTACAGTAGTGTATAGAGTAGGAGGGGGGAGTAGAGGAAATATTGGGAAAGAAATGATCAATGTGGAAACTACAGTTGAGACTGCGGGAGGTACCCCAGATGCTCTCACTATGACTACTGAAAATATTTCTAATGCTACTGGGGGCTCGGAAGCTGAAACATCCCAACATGCTAAAAAATATGCTCCCTATACTTTTAAGAGACAAGATAGAGTAGTAACTTTAGAGGACTATATCGCTATAGGCAATACTTTTAGAAGCTCCCAAGGAACTATAGGAAAAACTACTGCTGTTACTAGGGATGCTTTTTCATCAGCTAACGTTATTGATTTGTACACATTAGAGAAGGCAGATGATTTAAGGCTTCAAAAAGCTTCCCCTACATTTAAAGAACAATTACTTGCAGAAATTGAGCCTAAAAAGATGTTGACTGATGAAGTAGCTGTCGTAGATGGGCTCGTTAGAACTTTAGATCTAGTAGTGACTATACGAATTGATAAAGAATCCGAAGCGATTGAAACCCAGATTTACCAAGAAGTATCTCAAGTTATTCTCAATCATTTCAGTATTGATAGTGCTGATTTTGGAAAGCCTTTTGTGGCATCGGAGTTAAATAGAGAAATTTTCAGGTTACCTAGTGTAAGGTATTCTACCGTGGATAATATGCCTGAGGTTACAACGGTAGATTTTAATGAGATTATTCAATTAAACAACTTTACTATTAATACTGTGTTAGTGTAATGTCCAGAAGGTATATAAAATCATCTAAGATCAATCAGTTAGATCAGGTTACTCCTGAAATAGTTGCGGTGGTGTCTGCTAAAGATAATATCGCAAGTAGGGCTCAGACACAAAAATACTTTAAGAGAAATTATTTAGAGGCTATCAGGCAGATAGTTCCTGATTTTTATTTTGAAGATGAGGTGGCGGCTAGTGGAACTCATATCTCTTATCCTAATCAATTAATTAACTCTCATATATTAGCTAATAAACATCAATCTACTATCCTCCCTGTTTCCTCTTTAACCTACGATCATTATCTTTCGGCTATCAATACCCCTTCGGGCTTTGCCAAATATTTTTATAAGCACTATAACCCCGCTCAAATTACGCCTGATGATTTTCAACGTAATATATTATTTCCTCTAAAAACCAAATTATCTAATTACAGTACTAGTCAGGCTTTTATAGACTATGTAAGTGGAACTCTCCTACCTAGTATACCTGCTATAGCTACAGGTTATCATGAGACTGATAACTTAGCTACTCTTACAGTTAGTGCTTATGCTAATGATTCTTCGGGGACCTATAAGTATTTAGCGAATAATTTAGGGTGGCTATATTTCCTTAATAGAGAAGGTCCTACAGATGGATTTGATCCTTCTGCGGGGCTTGCCACCTTAATGACAAATACTTTTTGGAGGGGGCGATCTCTTGTACTTGAAGATGTTATTAATATTTATCAGGAATACCTGTGGAAAAATCAACCAGTTTGGGGGATAGCAGAGAAAATTATCCCTACTAATTATGTTTCAGGAGTGGATATAAGTGCAGTTACGTGGACCAGTGGCACCCAATTACTAGATCGTCTTAAAACATTAAATAAGGTAGTATACTCTCCCCACTATCTGGATAGTCCTGATACAGCCGTAGAGGATGCTTTCTATACTTACCTTTCTACATCAACTCCTACTGAAGATGGATCATTAATTACTACTACAGAAGAAGCGGGACCTTTAACTCGTTTTCTGGAGGCTATGTCTTTCTCTATTGCGGATAGGATCACAGAGCATAATGAAATAGATGTTTTGTATGACATAGGAAAATGCCCTGATGAATTTTTAGAACTCTTAGCAGAATTAATTGGTTGGAAATTTATTGGGGCGGATGTAGACAAGTGGAGAGTACAATTAAGAAATGCCGTAGAAATTTATAAGATGAAGGGAACTAAAAGGTCCATTCAAATTTTAATGGATACTTTATTTTCTACAGGGGTCTTTAATGTTACCACTAGTGATACTATAAAAGAGTTGTGGGAATCTTATATTCCTGATTTAATGTACTATGCTCTTGCTACAAGTTCTCCTGCATTTGTGGATTTTGATGTTTACACTCCTGAGTTAGCTCGTCAGTTTGGTGTTCCTCATTACTCTGCGAGCAGCATGGAAACTAATATAAAATATACTATAGATAAAATTCTATTCGATTTAACCCGAGAATTTCCTAATAGTTTTTATTTAGGGGGTAAACCATTCCCTCAACTAGAATTAGTATCTTCCAGTACAGGAGAAGCTTATACAGGTCCTTACCATATTCTTCCTCCATCGAAGGGAAATACTCCTATACCACGATGCAATGTTCAAAGAGGATTATTCAGACCTCCTCCGAATGTTCCTAGTCCATGCCACATACGAGTTCCACCTCCTCCCATCTTTCTTGAATCTCAGTGGCCCGTATTCAAAACGGGGTCTAGAGCAGGACCTGATTCTGAATTTTTGCAATTAAAGTATGATCCTACTTTTCTGTTTTTCTATAGAGACAAGGTTAACTTAGTTCCTCCGTATGAGAATAGACAGTATTATACAGCTACTAAAATTACAGAAAATTTATTAGAGCGTATTGAGTATTATTTAATATGTTACGGAGTAGATAAAGCTTTTGCTAAACAAGTTGTAACTTTCTGTAGGAACAATCTTACTGCAAGTCTGGACGCAGATACGGTTATTAATAGTTTTCTTTTGTTCACTAAAACTAAGCAGTACCCACCAAATTACACTACAATTTTAAGAGACTCTACTAAACAACGTTTAGTAGATCCCATAAAACTTCTAAGTTTGTGGAACGGTAAATCGTCTCACTTTATCATGAGCTTTGAGGCTAGTTCTTTTGATTGGGATGGGCAAGCTTTACGGTCTACAAGCAAGTATGGAGTCCAAAAAGTTATGAGGGTTTTGGATCAAGTTATTCCAGCCCACGCTATCCCTAAAATATTAGTTTCTGTATCTGATGTAGCAGATACTATGGATGCTATAGCAGATAAAGATTGTAGAGAGTGGAGACCCAACTTTACAGATCTAGGTTCTAGTGACATTACTACTAACTATGCAATATGTGCAGTGGATATGGAATCTATAGCTGTGGCAAATGGGATACCCCCTAAACGATTTAAACGCGGTCAAGTAAACAATATTAACGATGTGTTATTTGCATCTGGCGTAGATGATTTTATTTCTGTCCCTAGAAACTCTTTAAGAAGAAGGAGTTATCATAATCTATTACCAGAAACTAAATTCTTTACTAGAAATGGAAGAAATAATCCAGGCAGCTTAGAGATGTCATCTCCAAGTTACTACTCTTCTTCAATAGGGTATCTTCCTTTAGGCTTTATACCTTCTTCTTTACAATTTCAATCTGTAGCATTACGCCAAAACCCTAGGGGGAGGGGTATAGGGAAGTTAATAGATTATGATAATCTAAATGCCGTGTGGGATATATGTCAGAATTTATTATCCCCTAGTTCAATATTTGGATATGATGTGAGTAACACGTTTGCCTCTAGAGCAAAACAGATTGTAGCAACATCGGATTGTAATACTTATGGCAGAAGGGGTCAATTACAGGAAATTATTTATACAATGAATAAGATCCATAACAGAGAAAAATATCTTCAAGCTAGTTCGATAGTTTCTGGTTATTTGGATGAGTTTGGAGTTATAAATCCTAATTGGCCTACAAGTAGTACTTTGATACAACCTACTGATTTTAGTGCATGGTATAATGAGAAAGATATAGATGTTGTACCATCTATAGCTAACTCTTTACTTAACCAAGAATCATCAGATGAGTCTTTAACTTACTATGAAGATTTTGCTTTTGGTTCAAAGGTACACAAATTATATAATGTGTATAATAGTAGTAGTTACTTTAGTGGGCATGGCTTAACTAATAATTATAATCTACTAGGGGTTCCAAACTTTTTCTCCCACACTTTTGGTCCACTTATTTATAATTCTAATTTTGATATTGATGGATCTACCTTAGGTACTAGTGGGTATCTTGCAGCTAGTGCGGTTACCTATGAGGTAGATTTATCCTACTATGGAGGGAGTGGGGTTTTAAGTTTATCTGGAGTTAAGGGAGATTATGAGGGGCTCGGAACTTATGCAGCCTCAACCGCTGGGGATGTTTTCCTTGCTCATCCAGAATTTCGTAATAGCAATATTGTAAGTGCCGTAGAATTGGTGGATACGTCAGCACCTTATACATTTGGATCTCATCCCATTTTTTCTGTATTTAAATTAAGTAGAGATGACCAAAGTAAGTATGCTTATTCTAGTTATTTAATTAACAATCAAATTATTAAATATCACCGCTCTACAAATAACGATTTGTTCCCGCGTCTTAGAATTAAAATTGATAATTCTAATTATAATAATAAATCTCGAAACTTTTTAGAACCTAATCATGAATATGAGGTAACTGTAAAGGCTCATAATTTAGATGTAAGTAATGCAGAAGTAGGGGGGCTAAAGCTAGGGCTATGGGTGAGGACTGAACCAGAGAACGATGAGGTGTGGTCTCATGTACCCGCAGGAGCATACGATAGGTGCGGAATTTTATTAGATAATTGGGAACCTATACGGGTAGCTGATTTATCTTCTGCTAATGGAATTAATCTTGTGAGTACTAAAGCTGATTATAAACCTTTCCACTCTAAGAGTTTAAATAGTGTAATTGGGAGTGGAGTAGGGGCTTCTATGGGGGCAGGAATAATTATAGATAGTTATGATTTTAGATGTTGGGAACCTATGCTTATAGAGTCTACCTTAGTAGGGACAAATCCCCAAGCTATTGCTAATGCTAAAGAAAGAACTCGTCAAGATCTTACGTTTAGATTTACTACAGAAAATAATAGAACTATTAAACCAACAGCCAAATATTTAGATGAGTTTGGGAAGGTTCATCGGACTGATCAAAAATATGTTTTAGAATTTTTTGTTCCTCAGTCTAGTAAGAATGCGAGTAAATTTATAGTCTTCGAAGATATAAGTATTAAAGATTTAACGAACTATAATAATTCGGTTATTAAAACTAAATATGGTGAAGCTCAATTAGACTCTAAAGATTTAAAATCTGTGTTTAGATTCTTTAAAGATATTAGTACAGGATTTGCAAGTAGGAATTCAGCCATCACCTTAGGAACTATGGAAGTTTCAGGCGGCAGTCGTATGAACTACAGATCGAATAAAGAAATGTATACTAATGAAGTGTGGGGAGAGCAGGGTGCCCTCACTCTTAGTAATAAATTCGGGAACTTTGTATCGGGGATAGAAATTCATGAGGGGTAAAGTAGAAGTATATGCAATCCACTCAGATGGCTCTGAGACGCTCCTCTTAGAGGAGCCTAATCTCGTAGTGGATGGGGCTGGGGAGTCGATTGTAGACATGCTTACGACCCCCTCATGCACCCTAGGGATAAGCCCTAAGGTGATGGACACATCTAACTGGAGATGGGGAGCTATTTCTTTTGGTCCCGCTGCTGCTTCCTTCTCAGCGAATGCTTATTTTTTCCCATCTGGAGGAATTTATTATAACGAAGATGATTTATGTGACGGAGTTAGTGCAGATGTAAATTCTTACATTAATCAAATATCTACAGATCGTATTATACGTCCTCGGTGGTTAAGCGGTACGGTCACAGATCCTACACCTTCTACTTACACTCCTCCTTATCAATTACCCTCTTACCCTGATCCTTTAAATAAAAAACTTGAAGATGCTAGTACTGCGTATTCGATTGTGAGTGGGGATGGTACTGTAAGTTATGGACATTTTGAAAATAGACCTAATTTTGCTTCAGGTGATGCCTCCAGTTATTTCCAAGGAGCTTATGGGTTATCAGGCCAGAATCTCAATCATTATCAAATAAGTGGGATACTTGTAAGCTCATATGAAGGAGATTGGCAAGCTGATCCTTATTTACATATGACTCAGCCCAGTCCCAATTTTGAATCTCAAGCAGCTTTGGGTCTGGGTGCAACCGCTCCTGTTAATGTTTTTAGTTATTATAATTATTATTCTCAAATGGATTTACGAGGATTTATTGAAACAACTTATGGTCCTGATTGGGTGTCCCCTAATAATATAGGGATGGTAGCTGTCTCTGGTGCAGTTGCAGGGGTAAATGCAGTTGATCTGGTAATAGATCCCAGAGTAACCATAAACACTACAATTTGGGGTGGGGATTTATGGGCTATGAATTTATATGGGGGGCTACATCAGATAGGCTTATGGAGTGTGAACTGTAAAGAGAGCCTGAAGAACCAGGAACCCCCTTTTACTGTGGGTCCAACATTGACTCGTCACAATCTAACCACTGGAGTAAGCCCAATAGAATATAGATTATTTGCTAAGAAAACCTTTACAGAAAACTTAGCTCAGGTTAAAGATGATGCAGTAACATGGCCGATCGCGCGACCTCTTCCTGGGCATGTAATGTTAGGGGGGATAAATGTACTTGGTACATCGGATTACTTACGTCTTAGATTAAGTTGGACAATAGATTTTAGGGCTAAACATGGTTAATGGACATTTAACAATTTGTAAGATATACAAGGATGGCACTAAAGAAATCGTCTTAGATAAATCTAATATGATTACGAAGGGGTTAGGGTCCTCTTTAATTGATATATTAGAAGGTCGCGGAGCGGTATATCATGAAGACTTTGTACCTTATTATTTTCAAGTAGGAACCAGTAGTGTAGATACTCTTAAGTTTATTTCTGACACTTCGGCTTATTTTTATCAACTAAGTTCTCCTCTATCCTGGTCGGAATACGGAGATGATACAGATCTTATTCTTGATGAAAGGTATAGAGGATTCTATGCTTCTACAGTAGATGATGGCCTTACTTACGGAGAGTTGTATGGAACTAGTGGGGCTTTATCAGCGGTTGTATTTTCCGGTACTAATCAATATTTTGGGGAAGTTCCTCCAACTAAAATAAGTAAAGTATACTTAGATTCATTTGAAGCAGTAATTGTTTTAGATGAAAAAACAGCTAACGATAAAAATATTAGTGAGATAGGACTCTTTTCTAAAAACCCGAGGGGATTTAGAGGGGATTCCCCATTATTAATTGCTTATAAATCATTTACCCCTGTGCCAAAGAGTAGTGCATTCTCTTTAGTTATGCATTGGAGAATTGGTTTCTTAGGGTTAACTACTAATGTAGATGAGGTATTCGGGGATGGGGGTGGCTCGGTGGGGGATGTACCTGATGATACTTTACGGATAATAAGTGGCCCTTTGGGTGACCCCTAGATAACTATAATAGATGGAAGATAAAATGAAACAACATGATAATTTAGATCCTTCAGGTCATTTGGAAATTTATAAAGTATATGCAGATGGAACTGAAGAGCAGGTATTTGATGATCATAATGTCATCACTTCGGGAATGGGAGTGGGATTAGGTCTTCTATATGCAGGATCAGGAGCCATAACTGTAACTAATTTTCAAATCAGATATTTCCAATTAGGTGTATCAGGAAATACTATAATTGATTCTTATGGAGTATCAGAAACTGCATTAGTTTCAGCATTAGGTCAGGATCCTGGTGGGGCTCCTGGGGCCTATGCCCTTACTCATTATAACTCTGGGGGTGATTCTACTCTTCCCCTCGTAGTCCACGATTTAATGGAATATAATGGGACTTCGAAAGCAGCTACTAATGGGGGAGATAATTGGGTATTTGCAGTAATCTCTGAGAATAGTATTAAACGAGTGGATCTTAATTCGGTAACCTATATACTATACGTAGATCGTAATACGTGTAACGGACAAATTGTAAATGAAGTTGGACTGTTTATGGAGAACCCTTTAGGAGTAGGTACTAAGAGGTCTAATTTAGTAGCTTACAGACCTTTTGTAAATATTAATAAGACAGATGATTTTGCATTAGTTTTTAAATGGACGTTGAATTTCTAACATGGCATTTTTAAAAGATGATTTATATTTAGCCTCTGGGACAGCACAGTTGATTAACAACTGGGTTGATCCTGTTTATAAGTTTGATTCTAGTTCTTTCTATAACTGGGAACAAGATAACCTTCCTATTTACGACCTAGAAGATCGTGATGATTTCTTGCATGAGATGGCTGGGTATCCCACTTCTGCTGTAGATGGGATTATGCTCACGGTGTCCGATTGCGGTATTGATAATAAGAAAGTATTTGGAACTCTTTCTTCAGTTGTAGATGCTTTACCCAATACAATCAGGTTTCCAATCATTGTCGAAGTGGCTACCAGTGGACCCTTAGGAGGTCTTCATTTAGAAAATATAGACTTTGAAGGATCAACAGCCGGATTAGAGATTATAAATAGAGGATTTGCTAAAGCTATATGTGGCAGCAGTACGTCACCATCAAGTAACGTGGCTACGACATATGACGCGCTCTCTGAGGGAAGCTCCATCGAAACATTTCTTTCAATAGACTTAAGTACTACGATGACGGAATCTTCTTCCTTAGGGGTAAGCGATACAGTATGGCAGAGTAATGCGAATGGAGCTTCACTATGGTGGAATTACTATACTAGAGCTTTCGTGCAAACCCCTGAATGGAGTAAGGCGGCTGCTGCATCCCCACGAACTGTTACTATCTCATCAAGATTTTTAGATGTCGTAAATGCTAATCCCTTCTTATCGACAACTGCTAATACTTTTACTGTTAATGATTATGCTGATAATTCAGCAAGTTCAGACGTAGTTGTGACGAATCTAGCTGATGATTCATTAGTAGTGAGGCAAGATATTCAATCGGATGCTAAAGCCCGTGCTCCTGCGTTAGTATATGCTAATGACTTGAGTGGGGTATCTGTTAAAGATTGTACGGGTAGAATTTATATTAGAGGCTTCTGTGTAGATGGAGGAAACCAAGCTGACCTCACCACGGGAAGTCCCTCACAACGCACAAATGTCGGATTTGATATTCAAAATTCTGATGTAGTTATCGAAAATTGTACCGCTGCTCGTTGTAAGAACGCAGGACTACAAGCTGTTAATTCTAATGTTATTTTAAACAGAGGATTTATAGCTTTCCACAATTATGAATTACAAAATGGAGGGGCTACATTAAGTGAAAAAGTAACTTCCAATCCTACTGCGGGACTTCGGGCTATTAATTCTAATGTTACTTTAAGTGCCTCTACAAACAATCTACGCGGTCTTCCTATTGATTCTCCGTTTAGTTTTTACAGAAACATGATCGGGATTGAACTTGAAAATTCACAATTAGTAACTCCTCCTAATTGCAAGGGAGGAACCTCTAATGCTACTAATTTAGCGGGAGTTATTACAGACAATACTTATGGAGCACAAACTATTGTCTTACAAACTTTCTTTAATGTAACTTGTGGGATAAAAGCCAAAAACTCTTTAATTGAAACAGGATATAGGGTAGCATCCTTCCAAAATACGGTGGGAATGAAGCTAGAAAATAGCACATATAAAGTAGCCCAATCTTCTGTAGATCACAATCAAGAATATGGGATCTTGGCTAATGGATCTATCGTTAATTATAATAAGAATGGAGATCTCATAGGGTATGATTCTGCTGGTGGCCCATTCTATCCAGTAAATGAGTTTACTAATAATGGACAACATGTGTTACTTAACTCATCTGAATTTATTCCCACCTATGCAGCTAGTGCGATGTCTACTAACTATGAGATTCTTCAATTCAGTGGTAACCATGGGATTGAACAGCGTTCTGAGGGAGATAAACAAACCTTACCAGGGGTAGTAGTTGATAACGGATCTTATATGAATTCAGTAGCTACCCAAGCAATCCTCCTTACAGCAAATGGGGATGCAGGTACTTATCTTACTGAGGGAGCTATTAAAGGTGCAGCTTTTAGGGTTACAAATGGCAGTCATTTAGAACTTCAAGGTCATGGAACTAAAGCTACTTTAGTGGTAGGTCCAGAGCTTTGGTCAAAGCAACAGAAAATAGCTGCTTTATATGCAGGAAATAATTCTCATATTTATGTTGCAGGACCCACTACTATTTGCCAAGCTGGCGTGGATGCTTTAGCTGAGGATAATTCTAAGATCTCATTTGGACCTCATCTTAAGGATGGTATTATAGATGCCAGTGGGTGGGCTTTGGCGACCGCAGCTAATCAGACACAAGTTAGACTACATGCTACACGGGCTTGTCTGGTAGCTAATAGAAACTCTACTATAAGTATGAAGGACATGGGAGACTATCATGCTCGATGGAACTCTAAGTATTTAACGAATCCAGATTATCCTACGGGTAACGAAAGTGACGGATATAATACCTCAGCCTACTGTTCTTCTGGCTACCTTCAATTTTATCCTAATCCTTATCTAGATTATTCAGTATATACTGGATTGCTGCCCCAAGCTAAGTATCCCACCAATATTGCCAACGTTACGGATACATTACCGTTAACACCACTTCCTTGGAATTGGACAGATACAGGAGTTGGTGTGTCGAGCCTTTCTTGGGGCGGGTTCTGTGTGAGGGCAGTCGGAGGTAGTCATGTAGAGGCGCAGAATGTATGGTTCCCTACTGGTTGGACGAATACTTCAGGACCAGTTTATAATGCGTCTGGTCCTGGTTGTGATCACTTGCGTATTTGGAATATCGCTGATAATTCAGAATTACATGCTTCTTACTTATCCGTAGGAAGTGACCAAGGTCCAGTAGGGGCATCCGTTCATCCTCAAGATGCTAGTGCTGCTTATTATGGGCCTAGTGCTATGTGGTGTTCTGGGACAACCCCCGACATTCTTTTTGGGGCTCCCTCTTCTACTCCAAATACTTCTTCTCTAAGTATATTAGACTCCTTTGGTTTGGGAGCAAACCCAGGAGGAGCCTATGGATATGTTGGGAAAACAGAACCCGAAAATATGGGACCTTTCAGGATATATGTCTCTCCTCACCCTAAAGCTAAATTTTTAGGCTTCCCTAGAAATGGTGCTGGGTGGTATTTTAATCCAGAACAATCAATCGGGTCGTTCCCGAGGTGTAGTATGGGGTATGATTTTAATGGTAAATTTCCTGAGTCTGAGTTAATAACAGGGGCTCCTTACCAGCTATTTTCTCAGGGGTATGCTGCCTCTAGTGACTGTAGTGCTCTTAATTATAGCGGTGTATACCCTGAGTTGTGGCAAAATCCTAGTTCTATATATGAAGACTTAGGATTTAGTGGTTATGTTCAAAGTCTACCCAATGCGTGGGATCGTGCTTATTATGATGGATCTTCTTTCTTCTATACATCAGCTATGCTTCCTTACGATACGGAAAATAGGATTTGGTTAGATGAATCAGCTATGAATACTTTTGCAAATGCTAAAAATGGTACTCTCAATACTTCAGGACGAAAAAAGATAGTAGGGTATTACAGAGCTACAACGGATTATCCTGGCGAAGCAGATGCCACTACTGACCAAGGTCTGGGTATCGGCTCTGTTAACTTATTTGATTTAGATAGAGACTTATAATTATGGCAACTCCTTATTCATTTACTCAACCTATTAGGTATTACAAAGCAAACGATCCTTATTATTATGAGGTCGATAATATTCCTTTACGCCAATTAGAAGAGAATATTTTATATGTTAAAGAGAGGATTGAGGGGAAAGGAAGTGGTGGAGGTGGTGGAGGTGGTGGAGGAGGAGATGGTACCACACCTGGAAGTTTTCTTACTACTACTAGTGAACTTAATATTAATAATATCCGTCAATTAAAACCTAAGTGTTCTGGGAAAGACCGACAAGTCACCGTTAACGCTGGTCTTTTTACATCTAGAGTTAATGACGCTTATGGAATTGAAAAGCCTTTAGGAAAACTTCTTTTTAATGGGCCTCCTCCTTCTAATATAAATTTAATCCCAGCTTTAAAACAAATTTGGGGATCTACGGAAAGAGATAGTGTTTGGAATGCTTTCATTGAGAGTACGGCAGCAGCGGGGGCTTGTCCGTATAATATTAATGGACTAGCTTATACTTATACTTTTCATAGTAGCCCTGGAGGGTTAGGTGGAAATTGGGGAGTTAATCCTTCGCCTCAGACAGGCGAAGGAGAGGGTAAGGAGAATTATCCGCATTATGAAGGAACTACTAATTCAACTTGGCCTGGAGTATCTTTGGGTCCCCTTACCCCTTCTCAGTTAGGACAGCTAATAGACAGAAATAGGACGTATACGATTTCTCTTCTACCTACAATTCATTTAGCTTTTGTACAGATGTGGCGAGGAGTATTTCGCACAGCAGTTGTAGATTTTCCTCAAAGTACAATTGGTATAGATGGATGGAGTGATGATGATTTTTATTATTATGATGATGATAACAATAAGATTCAATTAACAGATGCTACCCAAAGAATAGATTTATTAGTAGCTTATACTATGCCTATTGATTCTGTATCAGGGGCTCTTCAAGATTACTCTGAAACGTTTTGTGAAGCAGGTGGAACTCCCTCTCCCAAAATTATACAGCAACCTGTACTTGGAATTATAAAAGGTGCTGGTGTTGGGATAAGAAAGAACGACTCTAGTGTTCCCCCCTCCATTGATACTACAGAGGGGTGTCCTCCCGATCCAGGAATTCCTGGGTCTAAGAGACTTCTTGCTAACCAAAATGATGGGGATATTACTGCTAATTATGGGATAACAGATATTAATGGTAATAAAGTTCATGGAAGTTTTCCTTCTCCCGATGATCTTTTAAATATGGCTCCCCTCTTAGCTTTAGATGTATCTTCGGATAATTTCCAATTAGTGGGGCAGACTGCTCTTCCATTAGCTTACATTGTTGTCAAGAAATCGAGTCCTCTAATTAGTGAGAGTGATATTATTGATATTCGTCCTTTCTTAAGGACTACCGAATTTACTTATAATGAAAGGGCTGGTGTTGCGGGAGCTAACCCACCATTATCTTTAGCTAATCCGGCTGTTGGGTTATACCAGCTACAAGATTCAGTAACTCAGTTAGATAATAAAATTACATCAGTTAAATCTCCTTCTGAGTCTGGGAAAGCTCTCTACACAGATTATGTAATGGGGGGTATAGCTTACGGGGTCGAAGGAACAATGCTCACTATGAACGAACAATCAGGAGAACCTGAGGATCCATGGGGAGTTCAGACTACGGGACAGACTTATAAAGATCCTGGGGTTGGGGGGATATCTTATAGCTTCTCTTCTCTCACTTCCTCCAAAGCTTTCTTAGACCTACAGGATGAAAATCTTAGGAAAGCTTTTCTTCAATATGTATTTACTAATCGTCAAGCACATTTGAAACGATGGATTTCCGATCCTAACTCCCCTTATAGTTTAAATACTGGAACTTACCTAGGGCTCCCTGGTACGGCTACGGGGGGTAGAAATATTCCCCTGTATCCTGAATGGGACATGCCACTGGATGGAACTAATTACTTAACTGTTATGGAGGGACCAGGAGGGTCCATCAAGTCTCCTAAACCTACTTGGTGGATGTGGTTTGAAGGGGTGGATATAACCCGCCCTCTATCGTATGTTCCTGGTGCAGTTGTTTCACCAAATGATAATAAGGACGAGTCCTCCCATCTATCAAAAAATTATCAGTTTGGATATGGAGTCAATTACGGAGTAGGTTGTGTTACTACAGTTACCAAAGAATTAGAAATTACTTTTCCAAGTTGGGTAAATGATTATGATGTTTTAGTGGAATACATAAATTGTGGACCAGTAACATCAACTACTGATAGTGAAGATTTCCATATAAATAATGGATTTGGTAGTGGTTTGTATCTTAATAAGGGTCCTGTTGTTTCTATATCAGGAAAAAAGAAAGCTGTCTTTAGAATTAATTCATCCTCTAATGCTCGACCTGGATCTGAGAAGGACCATGGTGGAATGATTGTTGGGCAATCTTCTAAACCTAATCCAGGAAGAATAGCCGATGAAGGTGGACCTAAATATAATATTGCCGATCCGAAAGGGAGAACAGGTTTGATTACGGATCAGTATGCATACCAGTGGTTGTCCTATACAGTATGTTTACCTCAGTTTAAGCAAACAAAATACGGAATGAATAGCCAAGGTCAAACTCCGAGAACTGTAACCAGATATGCTCCTAAATTTGGAGCAGCTTATTACCCGACTGTTAAATTTACGGTTATTGGATATGAATCTATTCCTTCGGATTCCAATACAGCTTATAATGCAGCTAACAACTGGACCTTGATCCAAAATACTACGGTTGGTGATCCTAATAATCTTATTGCCCACAAGGCTCCTCTCCAAACCGATCCTGGAGGGTACGCAGCGGCTAGTAAAATTAATATTGAAAATAGTTAGGTATTAAATTATGGGAAAGTGTTGCCCAGCCCCAAAATGTAAAGGACCTGGAGGTGGCGGAAATAGAGGTAACCCCATTCTACCCGCTGCATGTTTTGTTCTCCCTGAGAGGGATTCAGGAGATAGGAAACTTCCAACCGTTCCTATAGGTGGTCCAGGAGGTGGTGGGAATAGACCTGTTAAACCGCTTCCCCCTATAAAAATACCTCCTCGTATTGACCCGCCTCCTAAGCG
>CEPZ01030596.1_pt1 | contig 32983 bp, 35 predicted proteins | sample 530461 | NCBI WGS metagenome assembly CEPZ01 (sample SAMEA2620106, study PRJEB7988) | marine metagenome | isolation source: saline water (ENVO:00002010), including
TTTATTGCTTGATGCCTTCTAATAAAATTATAGTAAATTTCGTATCCTTTCATTATACTACTAGCACTCTCCAAAGAACCATGAAAACCTCTCATGGTTTTAGTTCGCTCCCTTATGGAATTATGTAACCTTTCAATTTTATGGTTAAATCCTCTTTTTGAAGCAATAACTATGTTGTGCTTAATTGGGCTCTTATGATTCCAATGGGTCTTTAATCCAAAACTTCTTTTCAGAACTCTTGAATAACCCCGTAGTCCATCGGTTGTAACTGTCTTAATTTGACTGCCTGTTTTCTTTTTTGCATTAACTAAAACTTTAGTCATATTTTCAAGTGTTCTGCCTATCATATAATCTGAACTCACCATGTATCTTGTATTTGTATCCATAACATCTACAAACCAATTCTGCTTTCCTAATCTGTGATATTCCATCTCATCAGACATTAATTCTTCTCCTGTTTTAACTTGTAATTTATCAGTAAATTTGTGTATCATATTTGAGTATTTAACAATCCAAGAATAAACAGTAACCCATGAACTATTTTGAGCATAAAAGAATTGTAAATGTTCTTCTATTTTTCTTGTTGAAATTCCTCTAAAAAATAAATCTAAACACAAAGTTATTTTCTTCTCAGAATTTCTCATTCTAAAGAAGCCATTATCAACAACAAATCTTTTATTACAATTCTTACACTTATATCTTTGAATTAATCCTCTGTTAAGAGTTTTTCTTTTACCATCTCTTTTGATATTCTTGCTTTTACACCTACAGAAAACTTTATTATACTCTTTTTTCTTATTATTCATTGACTTCATCTTAGTGGGTGGAATCGGGGACTCTTCGGAGTCTCCTTACTCTATTAAACTATACTTAGTAAGGTAAGGCTACTATATAAACATTTCGATAGTAAAGTATAACTTTCAAAGGTAAGTTTTATATATTAGCTTTATTTTCTATATTATATATGGCAGAAATTGAGATTAAGGTGAAAGGATATAGATGTGAAAGATGTAATCATGAATGGATACCGAGAAACAAAGAGACTCCCATAATATGTCCTAGATGTAAAAGTCCTTACTGGAACAAACCAAGGACAAGAAAAAAATAAATCTTAATTCATGTGTGAAGCCACGAATTTCCAATAAAATAATAGAACAATCAATAATAAAGTGGGAAAAGATTCTAAGGTTTGAACCCTTATAACTTCTGGGGGGATAATCAAGAAAACCAGATTTTCAATACATAATGCAACATCATAATCTTTATCTTGAAAATTATCACAATATTTGAACCAAACAAATAAGAAATGAATTAGAGTTATTAGTATCAATATTCCCGCGATTATCCTTCCAATTTCTTTAAATTTCATAACCTAAAGGAATTATCTTAATTTAACATATATTCTTAAAACTCCCGCTTACTTAACAATACAATAACACCCAAAAGCTTTTAAACCAATTTTTCTCCTAAAAAAAGCATAACCAATGACTAAATTGGAGGTTAATAATGCCGTTAAAATTTAACTTTGAACCAAATAAAGAACTTTCTGAGAAAGCTTTGGAAGCTGTTGAAGTAGCTCGTTCCTCAGGCAAAATTAAAAAGGGCACTAATGAAGTTACAAAAACTGTTGAACGTGGAGTAGCTAAACTAGTGGTTATAGCCCAAGATACCCAACCTGAAGAAGTTATTATGCATATTCCTGCTTTATGTCAAGAAAAGTCTATTCCTTGTGTACCAGTTCCCACAAAAACTGAATTAGGAGCTGCAGCTGGCTTACAATTAGGTTGTGCTTCAGTTGCTGTTACAGAAGAAGGCGATTCTAAAAAACTAATTGCAGAAATTTCTAAATTAACTGGTTCCGAAAAGAAAGGAGAATAAAGAACTTTTCTAAATTAGAGAGAAGTTATAGAAACCGTAGGTATCTATTATGGCTCGAAAAGAATCCAAAAAGGAAAAGAAAGCTCAAAGAAAAGAAAAGCGTAGAGGGAAGAAGGACGTTATCTTTTCAGAAGGTAAAAAAGAAAAGTCTGAATCTGGAGCAGTTAACTTTTCACCCGCAGTTCCAGGTAAAATAGAAGAACTTGTAGGTAGAACAGGGGCTAGAGGAGAAGTGACCCAAGTTAGATGTAAAATCTTAGATGGTCGAGATCAAGGTAAAGTCATTAGAAGAAATGTAAAGGGCCCTGTTAGGATTGATGATATTTTGATGTTACGCGAAACAGAGATAGAAGCAAGAAAACTAACTCAAGTAAAAAGGGGGAGTTAAACGAAGGAGGCAAAAAATGAGTGGAAATGATTCTTACAATCCAAGAGGTTCTGGTTCTTATGATAGAGATGAAGAAGAAAGAAAACGCAGAGGAGGCTATCAATAATGTATCAAACTAATCAGCATTATGTAAGAAATACTTACACTTCGCCTGATAATTCCTATGGAGTCGATATAAATAGCGACACAAGGGGTTACCAATAATGGCTAATTGTTCTTTTTATGATCTTCAAATAACTTAAATTTTACTGGACAGTTATCCGGATTTATCCTAACAACAAAATTTTCTCTTTCTAGTCTCCATATTAACTGCTTTGTATAATGATAAGTCAAACCGGATTTTTCAGACAAAGAATTTATAGTAACAAAACCATTTTTTTTAAACAAGTCTTTAAAACTTTTTAAGATTTCCAAATATCGTTTATTCTTTTTAGCTTGATATTTATTGGTTTTATAAGATTTTAACTTGTTCTCTAGTTTAATTTTTTTATATTGTATATCAAATCCAATCTGATGATGAAATGATTCTAAATCTTTTCTACTAGCTATTGAAAGTGCCCATTTCTCCCTAGTTATATTGTCTTTTGGAATATATCTTAAAATCATATAGGGTCCATTTACTTCAATACCCACATCTTGAAGCAATCTTTTCAAGCCTGATATTAAATTTGAAGGTTTTCCATTTGCTTTAACAGATAAATTAAGAGAAATATCATTGACTCTAACACATCCTTCATCATCGAATGCTTGTTTTAAAAATATTGATTTTAGATTATCATTTAATTTGAAAATAAAGTTAGGAATCTTGGGATTATTCATGACCTTCTTACCTTTGGGTAAACCAACAACTTGTAAGATTATACCTGTAATTTTTGGGAAAGATATGGAAGGACCATACTCTCCATATTTTAAATCACCGAAAACCTTAACATAAGAGTCAATAACTTGTTTCCTCATTATCTTCATATTATTTTTATAAGTGGGCCTTCCATTATTTGAAATTCCACCATCATGTAATGCAGAAGAAATAACTCGGACACCCTCTTTTATATCAAATTTAAACGGAAATTTCGGATTTAATATTTCACCACCTCTCCTCTTTACTCCAAGCCTTGTCAGTTTAGATTCAATAAAATCATCATTAAAGTCTTTTCTAAATGGGGATATTATCTTATGTAAAAAATCTAAACTTATTTTATGACCTTCAAAAAAATGAATAAGGTCATTATTTCTTGAAAATTTATCTACGGGCAAGCCAAGTTTTCTACTAAAATTAGATAAACTAGAGAATTTCTTTTTTATACATCCCCTTAAATATAATTTGGTATCGTATTCCAAATCAACATAAACTTCCTTTCCTATTTGTTTTAAATCTTTTAATCTAATTTCCATATTCACATTATAATACATTACAGTATATAAACTTTTCCGATTAATTTATAAATTAATTAAATGAAATTTTAAATATGCCAACTTGCAGTTTTTGTAGTAAAAAAATAAAATCGGGTACGGGCAAACTATTTGTTCAAAACAGCGGACGCACTTTTTGGTTTTGTTCTAACAAGTGTGAAAAAAATCTATTAAAATTAAAAAGAAAACCAATAAAATTTAAGTGGACTCAAGAGAAGAAAACTAAAGAGAAAAAGGAAGGAAGTTCATAAGAACCGCAGTAAAAAGAACAAGACTAAAAATAGATTTTATAATTTGATTTGAAATATCTTCTTTATTAATTTTGGATAAAATAATAAAAATAACATTAAAACCTACTTCAATATAGACCCCCATCCATCATTTCTGTAGCATATATCATTTTTCGTCATTCATTTCCTCAAAACAAGATATCCTTCTTTTTCACTAAATTTAAGATATTGCATATTTTTGATTCATCCTCTGGGAAGCTTCTACTATCTCTTGCACAGTATAAGCGTGTTCTTCTCCCTTTCCAGAAATAACCCTAAAATTCTTAACACCTAATTCCTCTAATTTTTTTTCTAATTGTTCTGGTTTGATAAATCTCTCATCCGAATTTTGAATAAAGGAAGTTGGAATACTATATCCTTCAAGATTTCTTTCTAATTCAGTCACATCCCCCTCTTCATCGATAGGGCACCCTGCAAATATACAATATTTTGGAGTTGCTTTTCTTTCCTTGATAAGCTTCATCGCAACCACAATGCCTATAGATTTTGCAATAACAACATAATCTCCTCCAAAATTTTCAAGAATCCTTCTCACTTTTTCTTTTTCATCTTCAAAATCCATTTCCCCATTAGATTTCCAATGATCATAATGAATTGCCTCCACATTCTCAAAACAAGAAACAAGACCTTCTCTTAAATCTACTACCCATTCTTCATTTGACTTTTTGCTATTTCCGGGAATTGCAATAACTTTCATTTTTTAAGAACAATATCCCCTTCATTATTTATTATGGCTTTAATCTCATCTCCTTTAACCCAAGACTTAGCCCTAACAATTTGGTTCGGTAAGGTTAAAAAAAACTGCTTTCCGTTCATTTGTTGAAGTTTCATAAGAATATAGTTTAAAGTAAAGTTTAAATATTTATCTAATAATTAATTTTATAAAGGGGTCATATTTTTAAATTGTATATGATAAGTCGCTCTTTAGTCTTATTAAAATCAGATGCAGTGGAAAGATCCGTTACTGGAGAAATTTTATCTAGATTTGAAAAAGCCGGTTTTAAAATAATTGGTATAAAAATGTTTTGGGCTGATGATGACTTCGCTCGAAAACATTACTCAGATGAAATTGAGCAAAAACATGGCAAAGAAATCCGAGATAGAATTGTTTCTTACTTAAAAGAAGGTCCGGTTTTCGCTTTAGTTTTAGAAGGTGTTAATGCCATTGAAAATATTAGAAAAATGGTTGGAGATACTTATCCTCATGAAGCTCCTCCTGGAACTATCAGGGGAGACTATGCCCATATTAGTAAAACCTATGCTAATGAAAAGAAAATTAATGTTAAAAACTTAGTTCATGCTTCTGCCAATAAAGAAGATGCTAAGATTGAAATTCCTTTATGGTTTTCAGATTCAGAATTATTTGAATACCAAACTTTATTCGAAAAACATATTAATTAATTTTTGTGAAAGGATCTACTTTCTCAATTTGTTCATATATATTTTCAATTAAATCAACATTCTTAGCTTCTTCCATATTTATCTTCAAATATTTTTCTTACATTTAAGGACATATTTCCTCGAAAAACACACTCGCTAACCCTTCTAACCTTAAAATTCTTATACTTGAAACCTTTAAATTTGCCCTCTACAAGTCCTCTAAACCCCGAATTTTACCAAAACCCTTAAAAATCAAATTTCTCCTTTTTTCTCTATGAAACAACTCAGAAGCATAGTATGTAGTATGGTTGGTCATGTTGACCACGGAAAGACCTCGATTCTTGATCAGATTAGAGGCAGTTCTGTTGCAGCTTCTGAAGCTGGCTTAATTACTCAATGTATTTCATGTACCCAAATCCCCTTTGATGTAATTAAAAAAATTTGTAAAGGCAATAAACAAATAGACCAATTAAAAATTCCCGGTTTACTCTTAATCGACACCCCTGGTCATGCTTCTTTTACCAATTTAAGAAAACGTGGCGGTTCTTTAGCCGACATAGCCATCTTGGTTATTGATATTAATGAAGGACTTAAACCCCAAACTCTAGAATCCATTGAAATCCTTAAGCATAATAAAACCCCTTTCATCATAGCTGCTAATAAAATGGATTTAATCCCTGGTTTTCAATCTAAAGACTTATCTCTGTTACAAAATATTGAATCCCAGCCTGATAATGTTAATCAAGTTTTAGAATCTAGACTTTATGACATAGTTGGAAAACTAACTGAACATAATTTAGATTCTGAAAGATTTGACAGAATTGAAGATTACACTAAACAAATAGCTATCATTCCGATTTCTGCTAAAGCAAACATTGGAATCCCAGAATTATTGTTAACGCTTACAGGTCTAGCTCAAAAATTCTTAGAAAATCAGTTGAAAGTAGACCTAGAAAAACCTGCTAAAGGTGTTGTTCTAGAAATTAAAGAAGAAAAAGGCTTAGGAAAAACTTTGGATGTTATAATTTATGATGGAAAAATAACTAAAAAAGATTCTTTAGTCATAGCGGGCTTAGAAAAACCTTTAACAATAAAAGTTAGAACCCTTTGTCAAGAAGATAAAAATAAAAAGCATGTTTCAGTAGATGAAGTGAAAGCCGCCTCTACTTTAAAGATTATCCCAAGCGATTCTAAAGGTATTTTTGCAGGCATGCCCTTTGAAGTTGTTACAGATTCTACAAAAGAAAAAATAAAGAAAGAAATCCAAGAACAAGTCGAAGAAGTTTTAATTGAAACTGATAAAGAAGGCGTAATAGTTAAAGCTGATTCTCTTGGAAGTCTAGAAGCTCTAATTTCTTTATTAAAAGAAAATAAAATCCCCATTAAACGAGCTTCTTTAGGTAATGTAAATAAATCTGACTTAGCAGAAGCTACAGCAGAAGAAAATCCCATTTACAAAACAATTTTAGCTTTCAATGTAAGGACTGAAATTGAAACTAAAAAAACTAAAATCATTCTACACGATGTTATTTATCAAATCATTGATGATTATCAAGAATGGAAAGAAAAAGAAACTAAGAAAGCTGAACAGGAAAAATTAAAAGATACAATTAGACCTGGAAAAATGGTTATCCTTCCCGGCACTATCTTTAGACAAAATAACCCTGCCATTGTTGGAGTTGAAATCTTACAAGGTTCTATTTGCGCTGACTGTCCCATAATGCGGGATGATGGCTTACGTTTAACTAACATCAAAAGCATCCAAGTAGAAGGAGAAAATGTCGACAAAGTAGAGAAAGGCAAACAAGCCGCCATCTCTTTACCAAATATAACCGTGGGCAGACAAATCTTTGAAAACTTTACCTTGTATACCGATGTCCCAGAGACGGATTTTCGGAAATTAAAGGAAATGAAAAACTATTTAAACCCCGATGAGGTCAGTTTGCTTAGAGAAATAGCTCTAATAAAACGTAAAAAAAATCCATTGTGGGGGGTTTAAATGCCAGAATTAAAACTAGTAATTAACAATAAAGACGGAAAATCTTATTCAAAAACACTTCCAGATAGTTCTACCCTAATAGGTAAAAAGATTGGAGATTCTGTTAATGGAGATTTAGTCGGGCTTACAGGTTATGAATTGAAAGTATCTGGAGGAAGTGATAACTCTGGTTCTCCAATGAAACCTGGTTTAGATTTAAGTGGAAAGAAAAAAATTTTCGCTAAAGCCGGACTTGGAATTAATCCTAAAAACAAAGGAAATTATATAAGAAAAACCCTTGCCGGCAATACAGTACACGAAAAAACAGCCCAAGTTAATTTAATTGTTACTCAAAAAGGAAAGAAAGCTTTAAATGATTTACTAGGTAAGAAAGAAGAAACTAAAGAGGGTAGTAAAGCTGAAGAAAAACCTGCCAAAACTAAAGAAGAACCCAAAAAAGAAGTAAAAGAAAACAAGGGTGAACAAACTGAAAATAAAAACGACTAGTGCAATTATAGGAAAATTAAAAAAATCCAATAGTTACGACGGTATGGACCGACCTGTTTTTATAAGCCTCTTCAACGTTAATGATCCTCACAAAACAGATAAAGCTCCTAAAAAAAGATATGACTTTAAAGAAGGCGTCCATAAAATTATCCTTACAAATTTAGAAGTAGATTATCTTCTAGCTGGACACGATATTTTAATTAATAATTTATCTGAAATAGAATTCAAACAGAATAAAGAAGGCCACCTACACATTACAGGCAAACAGAAGCTTTAAAAAACAACTTTTTCTTTAAATATTTATGGCCGATAAGAAATTACAACCTGAAATCTCTATTGGATTAATTGGACATGTAGACCATGGCAAATCCACTTTAGTTGAAAGACTTTCTGGTAGATGGACCGATACCCATTCTGAAGAAAAAAAGCGTGGAATCACAATTAGATTGGGCTACGCTGATACTGTTTTTGTAAAGACTTCAAAAGGATTTACTACAGAGGTTCAAGCTAAGGGGGATAAATTAAAATACGAAATTCTCAGGAAGATATCTTTCATTGACGCTCCGGGTCATGAAACTTTAATGGCAACCATGTTATCTGGAGCTGCCATCATAGACGGAGCTATATTATTAATATCTGCAAATGAACCCTGCCCCCAACCTCAAACCCGAGAACACCTAATGGCTTTAGAATTAATTGGAATTAAAAATATTATAATTGTTCAAAATAAAATAGATTTAGTTGCCAAAGAAGAAATAAAAGAAAATTATAAACAAATCCAAAAGTTCATTAAAAGCACTATTGCAGAAAAAGCTCCAATCATCCCAATTTCTGCCCAGCATAACATTAACATTGATTTTTTAATAGAAGCTATAGAAAAGAACTTCAAAACTCCTAAGAGGGATTTAACCAAAGACCCTTTAATGCTAATAGCTAGAAGTTTTGACATCAACAAACCTGGAAAATCCTACACCGATTTAGTTGGAGGGGTTTTAGGTGGAGCTTTAAGACAAGGTAAATTCAAAGTAGGAGACGAAATAGAAATTTCCCCTGGTTTAAGATTAGAAGAAAAAGGTCAAGCCACTTACAAACCCATTAAAACTAAAATTACCGGAATTGTTTCTGGAAATGAAAGATTTAAAGAAATCACTCCCGGCGGTAGTTTAGGAGTTCTAACAGAATTAGACCCCAGTATTGTTAAGTCTGATACTTTAGCTGGAAACCTAGCTAGTTTACCTGGAAAATTACCCCCTTTGCACTCTTCTCTAAAATTAAAAACAAAATTAATCAAACGTGTGGTTGGTGTAGAAGAAAACCTAGAAGTCGAACCTATTAAAAAAGACGAATTATTAATGTTAAATGTAAATTCTGCTGTAACAGTGGGACAAGTCGCTAATTTGGGTAAAAATCAAATTGAATTAAATCTAAGACTTCCAATATTAGCTTCTAAAGAAGATCATTTCGCAATTTCGAGAAGAATTGGTTCAAGATGGCACTTAATCGGGGTTGGAGAATTGGTTTAATCCCCATTTCTAATTTTTGCAATACTCTTCAGTTTATCCCCTTCTTTTAGTTTAATTAATCTTACTCCAGAGGTACTTCTTCCAATTGTAGAAATATTACTTACTTGGGTTCTCATAATAATTCCTTTCTCCGTAATAAATATAACATCATCTCCTTCCTTAACAGTAACAGCTCCAATAACATCCCCATTCCTTTCCAAATTCTTAATATTAATAACACCTTTTCCCCCTCTTCTAATTAATCTGTAATCGCTTATCTTACTTTTCTTTCCGTAACCATTTCTACAAGCTGTTAATAAAGTCAAATCATCTCTAGCCACTGCTAAATTTACAACCGCATCCTCTTTCCCAAGTTTAATTCCCCTTACACCAGATGCATTTCGACCCATACTTCTTACATCATCTTCACTAAACTTAACCGCCATTCCTTTTTTAGTAGCTAAAATCAAATTCAACTCACCATGAGTATAAATCACATTCACTAGTTCATCTTTATCTCTTAAATTAATACAATTTACTCCACTTTTTCTTGGTTTAGCAAATAATTCCAAAGAAGTTTTTTTCAATAGACCATTTTTAGTCACAAACATCAAATAACCTTTACTAAAGTCCACCATTGGCATTACTGCACTAATAATTTCCCCTTCTTTCAACTTTAATAAGTTCACAATTGCTGTTCCTTTACTATATCTTGAACCTTCAGGGATTTCATATCCTTTCAACCAATACAACCTTCCCAAATTTGTAAAGAATAATATTTGACTATGGGTACTTGTCACAAACAAATCATTTAGAAAATCTTCTTCCTTAGTTCCAGTACCTTTCATACCTTTTCCCCCTCTTCCTTGGGTTCTATAAGTATCCAAAGGCAATCTTTTAACATAACCAGAATTAGTAACGGTAACTACAACATCTTCTTCTTCAATAAGGTCTTCCCTACCCACATCCACATATTCATTACTAATTTCTGTTCTTCTTTCATCCCCGTATTTATTTCTAATTTCTATTAACTCTTTCTTAATTATATCAAATATCTTAGTCTCACTTTCTAATATTTCTCTTAATTCTTTAATCCTTTTAATCAATTTATCATGTTCATCTATAATCTTAGAAGTTTCTAAAGAAGTTAATCTGGATAACCTCATTTCCAAAATAGCTTCTGCTTGTTTCTGGCTTAATTTAAATCTTTTAACCAATAATCCTTTAGCTATCTCTGGAGTTTTAGAATTTTTAATGGTTTTAACAACTTCATCAATATGACTTAAAGCCACTTTTAATCCCAATAAAATATGGGCTCTTTCCCTACTTTTCTCTAATTCATACTTTAATCTCTTTACAGTTATCTCTTTCTTATGTTGAATATATAATATAACTAAATCTTTCAAAGTTAAAGTTCTAGGCTCTCCTTTAACTAAAGCAATAACATTTATTCCAAATGTGGTTTTAAGTTGGGAGTATTTTTGTAATTGATTCAAAACAATTTCTGCATTAGCCTCTTTCTTTAACTCAATAACAACCCTCATTCCTTTTCTATCAGATTCATCTCTTAAATCCCTAATACCTTCTACTTTTTTGTCTTTAATCGCTCTTGCAATCTCTTCAATAAGTAAAGTTTTATTAACCATATAAGGAATTTCAGAAATTATAATTCTATTCTTAGCCTCTTCAACTTCCGTTTTAGCAAGAACTGTAATTTTACCTTTTCCAGTTTCATATGCTTCTCTAATTCCTTGAGTTCCTGCAATAATGCCTCCCGTTGGAAAATCAGGACCAGGTATATGTTTCATTAACTCCGGAATTGTAATTTGAGGGTTATCTATTGCAGCTATAACCGCATTCACACTTTCATTTAAATTATGTGGAGGAATATTTGTAGCCATTCCTACCGCAATACCCGTACTTCCATTCACTAATAAATTTGGAATACTTGCAGGTAACACAACCGGCTCTTTAACACTTCCATCATAGTTTGGAATAAATTTAACAGTATCTTCATCAATATGTTTTAACATTTCTCCAGAAATCTTAGCTAATCTTGCTTCAGTATATCTCATAGCCGCAGCTGGAAAGCCTTCAATACTTCCAAAGTTTCCATGACCTTGAACTAAAGGAGCTCTTAAAGAAAAGTCTTGAGCCATTCTTACCAAAGCATCATAAACAGACAAGTCTCCATGTGGATGATAACTTCCAAGGACACGTCCAACAATAAACGCACACTTCCTATAAGGTTTATCATTACTTAACTTAGCTTTATGCATCGCATATAAAATTCTTCTATGCACCGGTTTTAAACCATCTCTTACATCCGGTAAAGCTCTAGCTGTTATAACACTCATAGCATAATCTATGTAAGACTGCTTCATTTCATCTTCAATTAATTGAACTTTAATTTTCTCAGGCATTCTCTACACATCCAACACCGCTTCTTTTGCATGTTTCATAATAAACTCTCTTCTAGGTTCAACTTCTTCACCCATTAAAACAGAAAACATTTGATCTGCAATAGCTGCATCTTCTAATCCAATCTTTTTCATATACCTATTTTCAGGATCCAAAGTAGTTTCCCACAATTGATCCGCATTCATCTCACCCAGACCTTTATATCTCTGCACACTCAAACCGTCTTTTCCAAGTTCATTTAATAATTTTTCATATTCTTCATCAGAATAAACATAATGCACTTTCCTATCTTTAGTAATCTTATACAAAGGAGGCATAGCCACATGCACATGTCCATTTTCAATTAAAGGTTTCATATATCTATAAAAAAAGGTTAACAATAAAGTACAAATATGATGTCCATCTACATCCGCATCTGCCATTATAACAACTTTCTGATATCTTAACTTACTAACATCAAATTCTTCGCCAATACCACACCCTAAAGCCAATATTACAGGTTGTAATTTTTCATTTCCAAATACTTTATCCACCCTAGCTTTCTCAACATTCAACATCTTACCCCAAAGAGGTAAAATCGCTTGAATTTTTCTATCCCTTGCTCCGATACCAGTACCTGCAGCAGAATCTCCCTCTACTAAATAAACTTCACATTTACTAGGATCTTTTTCCTGACAATCTGCTAACTTACCGGGTAAACTCCCGGATTCTAAAGCACTTTTCCTTCTAGTTAATTCCCTAGCTTTCCGAGCAGCTTCTCTAGCTTTAGCAGCCCCAACACTTTTAGCAATAATTAATTTAATTACCGAAGGATTTTCCTCAAAAAAGATATTTAATTTCTCAGCAGTCACAGAATCCACTATACCTTTAACCTCTGAATTCCCTAATTTAGTTTTAGTCTGACCTTCAAATTGTGGTTCAGGAATCTTAACAGAAATAATCGCAGTTAATCCTTCTTTAACATCCTCTCCACCCAAACTTATTTTATCTTTAGTATTTTTCTTAATATAACTATTAATTACCCTTACTAAAGCAGTACTAAACCCTGTATAATGGGTCCCATGCTCAATAGTATTAATAGAATTTACATAACTAAAGATCCTTTCATTATATTGATTATTATATCCTAAAGCAACTTCAACTCCAATTCCATTATCATTTTTCTCAAAATAAATAACATCATGAATTCCTTCTTTATTCTTATTTATATCTTCTACAAATTCTTTAATTCCACCTTCAAAATAAAATTCTTCATCTTTGCCATTTCTTTCATCTTTAATCCCAATTTTAATCCCTTTATTCAAATAAGCTAATTCTTTTAACCTATTAACTAAGATTTCATATTGAAAATCAATAGTCTCAAAGATCTTCTCATTTGGTAAAAACGTAATTTTAGTTCCTGTTTCTTTTGTTTTCCCATTAGTCTTTAATTTAATAATTGGTTTTCCTTCTTTATATTCTTGGTAATAACTATTTCCTCCCCTTTTCACTTCTATTTTCAACCATTTGGATAATGCATTAGTAACTGAAATACCAACTCCATGCAATCCTCCAGACACTTGATAGGTTTTCTTATCAAACTTTCCCCCTGCGTGTAATTTAGTTAACACAACCTCCACAGCTGGAATTTTTAAAGTTGGATGCATATCTACTGGAATACCCCTTCCATCATCCTCCACAGTTACACTTCCATCTTTATGCAAAACCACTCTCAAACTTTTACAATGCCCAGTCAAAAACTCATCTATAGAATTATCAATTGCCTCATATACTAGATGATGTAAACCCCTTATTCCAACGTCTCCGATATACATACTCGGTCTGGCAACCACTGCATCTAATCCTTCCAAGACTTGAATGTTTTCCGCACTATATTCTGATTTTTTAGTCATATCAAAAAACCCCTAAGATAAAGTTTACAATTTAATTTCAAGATTAGTTATTTAAAAGCCTTTCCCCTGTGAAACCCCCAAATTCAAGCACTACAAGCCCCCTAATAGCAATTTAAAAAAAATTTACAGAAACTTTTATAAAGGATAAACGCAATTTTTACCTTAAATGAAGATTATTTTAGACACCAATTTTCTTGTCGACTGTGCTAAATTCCACATCGATTATCAAGAAGAACTAAAAGAACACAACTTATTTGTCTTGAATAAGACTTTAGATGAGTTAGAAAAACTTATAAACCAAAAAAAAGCAAAATATGCTAAGCCTGCCTTAGAAATCTTACAAGAAAAAGGAATTAAAATCCTAAAAACTCGTAAGAAAGGCTCTGTGGATGACATCCTAACCCAACTTAAAGGTTATGCCATTGCCACTGCAGATAAAAAACTCAAAAACAAAATAAAAAATAAAAAAATATTTACCATAAGACAAAAAAAATATATAAAATGTTTTACGAACTAGAACTTCAGGACCATATTCGAATTCCACCTACAGATTTTGAAAGCTCTGATTTAAAATCCATCATCTTAAAAAATCTAAATGAAAAGTTTGAAAATTTCATTTCTAAAGAGGATGGAATTGCCATAGCAGTTTCAGATATTAAAAACATAGGTGAGGGTGTTATTATCCCTGGAGACGGAGCTGCTTTCTATGAAACTACTTTCAATCTATTAGTTTTCAGACCCGAAATTCATGAATTGATTTTAGGAGACATTACTGAAATAACAGATTTTGGAGTTTTCTTCAACATGGGTGCTATTGACGGCATGATTCATTTATCTCAGACTATGGATGATTATGTTTCCTTATCTAAAGTAGGGGTTTTAACTGGTAAAGAATCTAAAAGAGTTTTAAAACCCGGAGAAAGATGCCGATCTAGAATCATAGCTGTATCTTACAAGGAATTAAATAATCCTAAAATCGGATTAACTATGAGACAACCTTCCTTAGGTAGTTTAGCTTGGATCAAAGAAGATAAAGAAAAAGCCCAAGCCGCTGATAAAGGAGATAAAAAATGAACAGAGACATTCGTCATTTAAATATCCCAAGAACTTACCAGGAGAAACAAAAAGAATAGCTTTTTGGTGAAGCTTTTCTTAAAAAATTCAAATGAAAAAGAAATACTGTAAAAACTGTAAGATTTTAGTGACCGGCACTAATTGTAAGGTCTGTGATGGTACTGATTTCTCAGATAACTTCCAAGGTAGAATGTTTATAACTGATGCCAATAAATCTGAAATCGCTAAAAAACTAGAGATTAAACAACCTGGAGAATACGCAATTAAAGTAAGATGAAAAAACTAAAAGAAACCCCTTCTCCATTAATAAATCGAACAAGAGTAGAATATGAAATAGAACATTTTCAAAAATCCACCCCTAAAAAGGATGATTTAAAAGCTCAATTAGCTAAAGAATTAAAAACTCAGGAAGATACAATCCATGTTAAACATATCTTCTCTCATTTCGGTTCATCTAAATCCAAAATCATAGCAGACATTTACAAAACTAAAGAGGATTTAAAGAAATATGTCAAAATAAAGAAAAAGAAAGTTGCAGAGGGTGAACAACCAGCAGCTCCTGCACAACCAGTTGAAAAAAAGGAAGTTGCTCCAAAGGAAGAGAAAAAAGAAGCTCCTAAGGAGGAAAAGAAATAGTTTTTGATTAAACTTTTCTTAAAAGTTTAGATGGCAAAGAAAAAAGTAAAGAATAAAATTCCAAGTAAAGTTTGGACAAAGTATAAAGTAGAAGGCGACACTTTAACTAAATCAAAAAACTGTCCCAGATGTGGACCTGGTTATTTCTTAGCAGACATGAAAGATAGATATTATTGTGGCCATTGCCGCTATGTCGAAATAAAACCAAAACAAGAAAAGAATTCTAAATAATTTTTAATTTAGGTATTAGAAACACAAACTATTTAAATCTCAAGATATTGTGGTAAGTGTATAATGGTATAAACCAAATGGCAAATAAAATACACTTTTGGCAATTCCCAAAGAAAGAAATCTACATTTTATTGGATAAGGAATTTAGAAGACTATTAACAGAAAAATCTATGACAAATAGCAATTCTAAAAATTATTATCAACTTTCTTTAATCATAAATAAACAATCTCAAAAGTACAATCTTCAAACCAAATTTAATGGAGGAGATATCAAGAGGTGGATCCGAGGAAAGAATAAGGATAATAGAACTGATATAGTACATCCAAAATTTATGCCCTTATGGGTTCTTTTAGAACTTAATAAACTTGCTAAAATAGATTTGAAAGAAATAGAAAAGCATATTATTGGTTATAAGTCTGGCTTAAGGGGAAAAATAATCATTAATCCAAGATTACCCATAAAAATCACTCCAGAATTTGATAGCTTAATAATCCATTTATTTGCAGATGGGTATGTTAATAATAAAATTAGTTCTCCAAATTATTGCCAAAAAAACAAAGAAGATAGGCAATTATTTATTGATAAATTAAAAAACACTTTTGGTGATTTTGAAGAAACATTAGTTGAAAATAAAACGATAAGATTTCCAAAAGCGATAACAAGAATTTTATCTCAGTATTACAATATCCCTTCGTACTTGAGCAAAAAAGCAGTTATTCCAAGTAGAATGTTAAGTAGAAATAAAAGTTACAAACTAGTCTGCATTATAGCATTTATACTTGATGAAGGAAGCATTAATGATGGCCTATATTGCTTCAATACAAACAAAATCTTAATTTCACAAATAAGGAACTTGTTCAAGGAATGCGGCTACGAGTGTAATCCCTTAAGATACGGATCTGGAAGTTATTGGTTTGGTATGAAAAATAGATTTATTAATCAATTTTATGAAGATGTTATAAGAATTCAAAAAAAATATCCAACATGCAGTTTAGGCTCAAAACACGAAAAATTACACAAGTTATATATAAAACCACGTTCTGGAAGATAAATCAAATATCATAAATTTTTTAAACACATTTATTCAAGATTTTAAAAATGGACAATAAAAAATTAGGAATTATTTTAATAATAAATTGTATAATATTTAGTTTTATTATTTACACTTTCAATAACTCATTAAATGCCCAAACAGAAACCGCTTGTTCCTGTACAGAAATGCTAGACGCAGGTTTTTGTCCCCATCAAAAAAGCACCCATTGGCAAACTTATTTAGGAATAATTTTAATAAGTGCCATAACCGCCCTAGGATTTTATCTAATCTTTTTTGAAAAATCCCAAAAACATATCTTATCCACATTAGAAAAACAAAAACAATTAACTTCAGAAGAAGAGAAATTTAATATCTTATTAAAAGGATTAAACCAAGAAGAACAAAAGATAATCAAAGCAGTTAAAGAACAAGGGGGCATAACTCAACAAACTTTAAGATTCCGAACAGATTTACACAAATCCAAATTAAGTATATTATTAGAACAACTAGAAAAGAAAGATTTAATTTATAGAAAAGAAAAAGGAAAGACAAAACAAGTCTTTCTTAAAATAACATTTTAAAATGGATTTTATTAAAAAATTTGAAAATAAAGTAAAAACTACAATAAAAGAACATAATTTATTAACCAAAAAAGATAAAATCTTAGTAGCCTGCTCAGGGGGCAAAGACTCCACAACAATTCTTTATTTATTGAACAAACTAGGTTATCATGTCGAAGGTTTAATTATAGATTTATTAATAGGAAGCTGGTCTAAAGAAAACTTAAAAAACGTAGAAAAATTCTGCAAAAAAAATAAAATCAAACTACACACAATAAACATTAGAGAAGAATTTGGTTATTCTATTTGTTACATCAGATCCGGAATCCAATCCAAAGTTAAACTCAACAACTGCACTATTTGTGGTGTAATTAAAAGATACCTATTGAATAAAAAATCCAGAGAATTAAAAGCCACTAAACTAGTAACCGGCCATAATCTAGATGATGAAGCTGAAAATTTACTAATGAATCAATTCAAAGGTAATCCTAAATTAAGCATTAACCTTGGACCCACTACTGGAACTTTAAAAGATAAAAGATTTGTAAAAAGAACAAAACCTCTTTATTTCTGCACCAATAAAGAAGTAAAACAATATTCTAAATTGAAAAACTTCCCCGTTCTTTACAAACCTTGTCCTTGTGCAGTTGGAGTCTTCAGAAAAGAGATGAAAGACATACTTATAGAATTAGAAAAACATAATCCAAATATAAAACTTAATTTAGTTAATAATTTCTTAACACTTCTTCCTTCCTTAAAAGAGAAATATAAAGATAAAACAAAGCTAAGATATTGTGATAATTGTCAAGAACCTAGTCGAAATAAAATATGTAAAGCTTGCAGTTTAATTAGAATCTTAGCAGTATAAACGGTCTTACTTTAAAATTCCTAACTTAAAGCCTTATTTTCATTAACAGTTTCAACCCTTAAGTATATATCTATAACAGTTTTTGTAAATAAAAATGACAAATAAAATAATTAAACTAAAAAATCTAAAATGCAAGTCTTGTAAAGATTTAATTGAATCCGAAGTAGCCGCTTTAAAGGGTATAAAAAGCATAAAAGTCGATCTAGTTAAAGAAGAAGCCCATATAGAATTTAATTCCCAAAAAATTAACTTAGAAGAAATAAAATCAAAGATAAATTCTTTAGGCTATTTAACTAAAAAAGAAAAAAAAGGTATAGCCCAAGGAATAATGTACGGTTTAATACCCCACATTGGTTGTATAGCCTTCATTATCGGATCCATTTTAGGGGTCACTTTGTTAATGAAATTTTTCAAACCTCTTTTAATGAATAGATACTTTTTCCATTGGCTACTTATCCTGGCCCTAATCTTTGCCACTCTTTCTTCAATCCTATACCTAAGAAAAAATGGATTACTCTCCTGGCAAGGGATTAAGAAAAAGAAAAAATATTTAGCTACAATGTATGGCTCAACCATTGGCATAAACCTTACCCTCTTTTTATTTATTTTCCCTCTTCTTGCCAATGTATCTATAACAGGGGCTGTTGTTTTGGAAAATCCCGGCTCCTTAAATGAATTAACTTTAAAATCCGATATTCCTTGCCCTGGCCACGCCCCTTTAATCACAAATGAATTAAAAACAATAAACGGGGTTATGGACGTTAAGTTTAGTTTTCCCAATAATTTTAATGTCAAATACAACGAAAAAACAAATGAAAGAGAAATTTTATCTTTGGATGTTTTTAAAGAATATCCTGCCCAAATTATTAATAGAGAACTTAAAAACACAGAAAAGATTCCAAAACAAAACTCCGTAGGATGTGGTTGCGGTGGAGGCCCTGGAGGGGGCTGTTGTGGCAGTTGTGGAGGATAGGTATATATCTTAATTAAATTTAATAAAGAAACATGAAAAAAACATACAGAGTAAGTGGAATGCATTGTGGAAGCTGTGCTATAAACATAGAAACAGAAATAAAAAAAGCTAAAGACATAGATTCTGCAAATGTAGATTTCACAAAAAAAGAACTTTCTGTTGAAGGGGACTTTACAGATCAAAGAATTGAAGAACTCCTTTCGAAAATTGGAGATTATGAAATCTTAAAAGAAAATGAAAAAGAAGGCATTGTAATTAGTAAAAAGCTAAAAATAATGAGTTTTATATTTATCCTTGTTTTTTTAATCTCTTTCCTTCCCTTATTCTCAAGTTTAAATGAATCCCTACTTTCTTATTTAAAATTAATATGGTGGGCTATCTTACTTGGTTTAGTTATTGGTGGTTTAATAGATTATTTTGTTCCAGAAGAGTTTATCTTCAAATACTTAGGCAAAAAAAAGAAATCCTCTTTATTATACGCAGTCCTAGCCGGATTTCTAATGTCCGCATGTTCCCACGGAATCTTAGCTATTTCCATGCAATTATACAAAAAAGGCGCTTCTATACCAGCCGTTATTACTTTCCTTTTAGCTTCACCTTGGGCCAATTTACCTGTAACAATTTTATTGTTCACTTTTTTCGGAATCAAAGCTTTATTTTTCATCTTAGCAGCCATGTTTATTGCTTTACTCACCGGATTTATTTTCAGAATCCTAGAAAAAGCCAATTTAATTGAACAATCTAAAGAAGTTGCTTTTAATGAAAATTATACCTGGACCAAAATTAAAAACTTCAAACTTAAAGAGAGTGTAATTGGAACTGCCAGAGGTTCTCTAAATCTTGCCAATATGGTCCTTTGGTGGATTTTAATCGGATTTTTATTCGCAGCTTTAATTAGAGCTTACGTCCCTGCCCATGTTTTCATGCAATACTTCGGTCCCACTTTCTCCGGATTACTATTAACTTTATTATTCGCAACAATCATAGAAGTCTGTTCCGAAGGTTCTGCTCCCATTGCTTTTGAAATTTTTAACAAAGTAGGAGCCTTGGGTAATCCTTTTGTCTTCCTTATGGCAGGGGTAGCCACAGATTATACAGAAATCGGTTTAATCTGGTCTAACATTGGTAAAAGAACCGCAATCCTCCTCCCCATTATAACCGTTCCTCAAATTGTCTTATTTGGATATTTATTTAATTTATTCTTATAGAAATTATAAACAAACCCAGAATTCAGTCCGAAAACCGAATCCTGGGAAAAAGAGGTGATATAACCTATAAAATCGAGAGGTCATATATAAAGCTTTCGGTAGAATACTACTTTAAAATAGTTACAATCTTTATTTGTCTTCACTCAAGGTAAAAACAATTTATTTAAATACTCCTTTTCCTTCTTAACAACAATGCAAGATAGAATCTATAATATGTTATTACAAGAAGATGAAATTACTTGGCAAACTATCATTTATGACCTAATTAAATCCGAAGAAATGGATCCCTGGGACATTGATATTTCTTTATTATCTAAAAAATACATAGAAACACTAAAAAAACTCCAAGAAATGAATTTCGCTATTTCAGGAAAAGTCATTTTAGCCTCAGCCATTTTACTAAAATTAAAATCTCATAAGTTAGTTGAAGAAGATATTGCTAGATTTGAAGATATTATAAACCCACCAGAGGAAGAATTCTTATCTGAATTAGATGCCGAAGACATGGGATCCTTAGAAGAAAATAAAATTATAGTCATTCCTAAAATGCCTCAACCTAGAAGACGAAAGGTCTCTTTACAAGATCTAGTTGGTGCTTTACAAAAAGCTTTACAAGTGGATAAACGCAGGCTTATACGCAGACAAGAAGCTTTAGATATCCCAGAAGTAACTATCCCTGAAAAAAAAGTAAATATCAATGATTTAATCACCCAAATTTATTCTAAAATTACCACTTTCTTTAAAACTAATAAAACTTTAACATTTACAAAATTAGTTGGAAGTGATAGAAGAGAAGATAAAATCGCTACTTTCATTCCTTTATTACATCTGGATCATCAAAGAAAAATAGATTTGCATCAGGAAGATCATTTTGGTGAAATTCATATAAAAAAAAGAGGTGATAATATTGAAAACCATAACTTACGTAAGTAAGAAGTCTTTAGCCAATATTTTTGGAATCTTCGGTTTATTTTCCGGACTTTTCATGGGACTTATGACTGCTTTTATTGGAAATGTTGGTGGAGCCATGATTGGATTTGTATCTACTACCTTTTCTGCAATTTCCATAATAGTTATGCCCATTTTTTATAGCGGAATTGGTTATATAAGTGGTTATGTCTTTGCATCCATCTACAATAAAGTAATAGTTCCGAAACTTGGTGGGATAGAAATAGAACTTAGATAGGTTTTGATGAAACTTTTCAGAAAAGTTTCTTTTTAACTAGACTTGGGATAGATAACAATTCTTCTTTCCCATTTTCCATATTTTTTAATTTAACTTTCTTTTTCTTTAACTCATCCTCTCCAATAATTAAAACATATTCAATACCTTTCTTATTAGCATAATCTAAATTCTTAGAAATATTTCTACCAAGTAAGTCCACTTCCACATTAAGACCCTCTTTTCTTAACTTCTCTCCAATATCCAAACATTCATTAAGAGTATTAATTGGAATAATTAAAATTTCAGTTTTACTTTTTAATTCAGGTATTTTATTTTTAACAAATAAACCTAAAACAATATCTCCCATAGCATAACCTACTCCAGGAACTCCTGCTAAATTATCATACCTTCCTCCTCCAGCTATAGCTCTAAACTTACCTTTTCTATCAAAAGCTTCAAATATAGTTCCAGTATAATAATCAAAACCTCTCATAACACCTAAATCTAATTCTACATATTTACTTACCTTATATTTTTTTAAAATAGAAAATAACTCTTTTAATTCTTCCAAACCTTCACTTTTAACTTCGATTTCTTCTAACCTTTTAATCTCAAAAAATTTAAACAAATCTTTAATTTGCAAATCGCTTAGTTTTAACTTCTTAAGTTCTTTTTTTAATTCTCCTTCTGAAAGTTTATCTTTTTTATCTAATACTCTACTTACTTCTTTAACGTTTTTAACCATACATTCCTTAAACATATCTTCCATTAATTTCCTATTACTAATTTTAATATAGAAGTTTTTTTCATTTAACTTAAATTCTTTTAAAATATTAATCAAAGTCACAATAACTTCCGCATCTGCTTGCATTGTTTTGCTTCCAAGATAATCTACATTTAATTGAAAAAATTCTCTATTTCTTCCTTTTTGTAATCTTTCATATCTATAACACTGCGAGATAGAAAACCATTTAATTGGCTTCTTCAAATCCGGCTTAGCTTTAATCATTCTCGCTATACTGGGAGTAGTTTCCGGTCTTAACGCCACTTCTCTTCCTTTTTTATCTTTAAATCTATAAATTTGCTCTGGAATTTCACTTCCCGATTTATTGTAAATTTCAATATTCTCCAAAATAGGCATATCTATTTCCTCATAACCATATTTCTCTACAATTTTCTTCCAGATATCAAAAATATAGCTTATTTTTCCTTTCTCTTCCGGATAAAAATCTCTAAACCCTTTCATTTGAAAATGGGTGAATACCGGGGCTCGAACCCGGACCTAGAGCTTTCTGCTTTATAAACCACAGGCTCTCGTGGTACCCTTCCACCATATCCACCATACCTCCAACTATTGGTTGAACATATATAAAAGTTTTGAAGAAAATTCTGTCTAATAAAAGCTAAAGAATTACTAACAATGAATACAACCAGCATTCATTCTGCTTTTTTCCTCAATACTATTTTCCATACTCTTAATATACTCAAAATCCATATATAAATCTTGTGATTATTAAACATTTACATTTTTACTGATTTCAGGATAGCTAAATTTCCATTTTTTTATTTTATTCAAATGTTTTGAATTACTCCAACCAATCAATTTTAAATATTTCTCCAACCTTTTATAACCATTAAGATGTATATGCCAGTAACCAGCCTTCCCTTGATACACATATATATGACGAGTGTGTCGTTTTGACGTTTGAATTAAATAGAACGATATATTAATTTATTTTAACAAAAGAAATCCCATAATCATCCAAACCCTTATATAATACCAAATCTTTTATTAAAAAATGCCAGTTAAAAGAAGAAATATTTTCTTAGTCTATTTATTCATGTTTATAACTTTTGGAATTTACGGAATCTACTGGTTAGTTTCAACAAAAAATGAAATGAATGAACTTGGAGCGGAAATTCCAACAGGTTGGTTATTAATTGTCCCTATCGCAAATTTATTCTGGATCTACAAATATTGTGAAGGTTTTTCAGAAAAAATAAAGAAAGATGGTCATCCAATAATGTGGTTCATTCTTTATTTATTTGTAGGAATAATTATGCCTGCCATAGTTCAACATGAATTAAATAAACTAGCACCTCAACAACAAAAACCAGTTCAAAACAACACTAAAGCTTCAGCTTAACTCTTTTCCCATCATCCATTAATAAAATTTTATCTTCTTTATAACCCTCTTCCATAGCCAATTCTTGCATAAATAACTGTTTTTTTCTACCATCATGTGCAGGCATTATATATTTTGGCTTTAAAATTGCTAACATATCTCTATGATCCTCTCTAGCCGCATGCCCACTTACATGAATATTAGTAAAAATCCTTACTCTATTCGCTTTTAATTTATCTTCTAATTTCTTCCTATTTTCAACATTAACAGGATCTGGAATTACTCTACAAGAAAAAATAACTTGATCTGCCGCTTCAAATCTAAATGGAAGTCTACCATCTGTCATTTTACTTAATACTGCATCTGGTTCTCCTTGATTCCCAGTAGCTACAACCACATATTTGCTTCTTTTCTCCTTTTCTAACCTTTTTAACCTGGCTTTAATCTGTCTAGCATAAGCCACAATTTCCACTTTTTTGCTAAAATCAACTAACCCACATTTTTCCGCAGCCTTAGTATATTTCATCATACTCCTACCTAAAAATAAAACTTTCCGATTCATGACCTTAGCAAAATCTATAACACTTTTCAATCTCGCTAAATGACTAGCAAAAGTAGTTACAAAAACCAAACTTTCCTTAGTTTCTGTACCTAACATAACTTCCTTTAACATTTCTCTAGCCACTTTCTCGCTCGGTGTCTTCATTTCAAGGTCAGCATAGAGTGAATCTAAAATTAATAATATCACATTTTCATTTCCCAATTCTCTTAATCTTTTAAAATTTGGTTTCTTCCCAAGGACAGGAGTACTATCAAATTTAAAGTCATTCCCATACACAATAGTCCCATATTTACAATGTACCGCCATAATGGCTGTTTGTAAAGTACTATGGGTCATATTAATGAACTCTACTTCAATATTATCTGAAATTCTAACTTTAGAATTCACATTCACCACCCTTAAGCCATTTCTAATTTTAATTTTATCATCTTGCAACATTTGTTTAATAACTTCAATTGTAAAGGGCGTCCCATAAATTGGAGCTTTATATTCATCAGCTAAATGGGGTATAGCTGCAATATGATCTAAATGGCAATGTCCACATAAAATAGCTTTTACTTTCCCTTTCCAATCATTTATAACAGAATCATCCGGAACCGCCCCTAATTTAATCATTCCTTCTCTATCTAAGCTCTCTCTATCATTACCTTCTTCCTCATAGTTTATAATAGCTGGTAAGAATATACCCATATCAAAAATTATTACTTCATCATCAATTTTCAAAGCAGTCATGTTCTTTCCTACTTCACTATAACCGCCCACACTACATACTTCTATCATTTTATTTTCACTTATCTTATTTAGTATATATTTCTACTCTTTTTAAAACTTTGCTTAATTTAAATTATTCATATTTTAAATAATTCTTTCTCTTTCCTTTAAAAGATTTTAAGTCCGTACTCCAAGAATCAATTATTTCTTCAGGTTCTACTCCCTCTCTAATCCTATCTAAAACATACTCGTTCCCCATTACTAAATTAAATCCACTAGGAGCCATTTGATGCACATAGTCCTGAAATTCTATTCTATCTCTAAATAAATCTCTCAAACCACAAAACAAATAAATTCCAGTATCAAAAGGCCTATAATTATCCATATTATTTACTTTAATCCTTACACCATCACACACTCTCCCCACATATTTCTGAAATACTGGCACATGTTTTTCTTGTTTAAATCTAACACCTTCTAATCCATATCCCTTCATTTTTTCTTCCAATTTTTTTCCATCAATCCAAGGCGCACCAAGAAATTCAAAAGAAATCCTTTCACCATTTTCAACAATACCCACACCTTCAGAAATTCCATAATCTTCAGAACCGTAACTCCCTTCCCCAATGGGCCCAGTAGTAGGACATACAAACACACTTTCTACTTTAGGAATATTGGGGGAAGTTCCAACCCATTTCTTCCCAGTATCAACCCAGTTCATTTTCCTTTTCCAATTTTTTAATTCCACAACCGAAACATCTGCTAAATTATTATAAAATTCTCCATTGAAAAACCCAGCCAACTCTCCAAAAGTCATCCCATAAATATAAGGCGTTTGATGGTACCCTACTTCAGACACAAATCTTTCTTCTAAAATAGGCCCTTCTACTTTATTTCCATTTAAAGGATTAGGTCTATCCAAAACCACCACTTCTTTCCCATATTTTATTGAAGCTTCTAATGCCTGAGCTAAATTAGTTACATAAGTATAACTTCTCACCCCAATATCTTGTATATCTACTGCAATCACATCTACGTCTTCTACACTTTCTCTAGAAAATCCATTTGCACCCTCTTTAAATAAACTATACACTGGAAGCTTTCTTTTCGAATCTTCTCCATTTGCAATAGCTTCACAAGCTTCCACATCTCCACCAAGACCATGTTCAGGTCCATATAATGCTCTTAAATTCACATCCGAATGATTGTTCAATACATCAATACTAGATTCTAAACCACTATTTACCCCGCTTTTATTAGTCATTAACCCAACTTTTCTTCCATTCAAAACATCTACGACAGTATCTACATTATCAATCCCAAATTTTACACTTCTATCTAAAACTTCATTTTTATCTAAAGAAACAGGAATTGTTAATCCCAAAATACCTAAACCCATACATCCCAAAAAAGTTCTTCTTCTCATTTTGGCCTAAATACACTAATACCCTTAAATTGAGGAAGAGCTTCTAAATAATCTTTCAAAGGTACTTGAACAACTTTTCTATAACCTGAAGAAGCATGTCTTAAATAATCTTTACCATCAATTTTAGTTATAACTCCCATATGATCAAAATCTAAAAAACCATAATCCACATATAACCCTATCAAATCTCCCTTTTCTAATTTTGCATTCCCAACAAACTCACTTGGAATATAATGTACATATTTACTTAATACAGGCACAGTTGGTAAATATTTTGTACCAAAACCACTATAATCTCCACCTTTATTCATAATAGGCATAAAATTAAGATTTTTCCAAACAGACCTTGCATTTCCCACATCTCCTGTTACATCTTCAACATATTCAGGATTATTTTTAAGCCAAAAACTCAAATAATGATTCCTCTTAGAATAATCTACATCACCATCTTCATATCTCACTTTTTTAACTTTTTCAATAAAATCTTCTGAATCTTCAGCATGAGTTAAAGCCATCATATAATCTAAATATGTAAAACAATCCATTCCTTCCAGATTTACCACAAGTTTCTCTTTTAAACCAACATCTCCAATTAAAGTATGTCCTTCATAAGGTATTCCCAAAAATTTCCTAGAAATAAAATCAAATCTATCTCCAGAATCCTCATAATCTTTAGAATTTTTAATTAAAGAATCTAATCTTCCATTATTCCATTTTCCAAAATCTATATGACTCTTTACTTTATCTTCAAGAGACACAATGTTAACTCCAAACTTAGAAAAATCTAATTCTTCGACAGTCTCTCCTTTTCCAATTAAAAGCATGGAAGCTAAACCCCCTACTTCTAACAATTTTAACAAACCTTTCATTTCCCTGTTAACCTACCCTTTGGGTCTCTTAAAAAAGTCCCTCTCCAGTCACTCAAAATCTCAGAAGGTATGAATTCTTTTTCCCCATCCCCATATAATACCAAACGTGGAGAATATCTCCCATTGTCAGCAAAAAGTTGTGGATGATTTAATGAATTTTGAACATATTGATTTAAATCAGAAGTTCTTGCTGTTGTAGTCCTTAAAGAATCAAATTGACTTTCAAAAACATTCCATGTTCCATTTTTGAAATATTCCACCCATGCATGAGTCTTTTTATCAATATAACCAATAGCTAAACGAACATTTTTCTCTTCCCCACTACCCTCGACCAATTTAAGATAATTTGAAAAAGTAGCTTTTGCATATTCTCCACAATGGACATCTGTCTTTGAAAACATAGCATAACCACCTTCAGGTAAAGCCCTAGAAGCCATAAAATGTGCCGCAAGTAAATTTTCTTCTAAGCTTTCTACAGGCTTCATCCTTTTTTTATAGCCTTCTACCCAACAAACAGTACCAATCTTTTCATTCCCCAATTCATCATCTAAAGATCTATAATTTATTAAAGGAAATGCAAATTGATTTAGCACAAAAGCCATACTTCCCCCAATTAATGTATTTTTAAGCCATTTCATAAATTTTAACACAGAATTACCCTATATAAATATTACCCCTTAATAGAAGTAAATTACTCATAACAAATAGTCTTAAGATAATCAAATTTATCCCAACCTACAATAGTCTGAAGATTTGTACACCTAATACTATCCCGAGAACCATAACTATCAAATTCTTCAAGGGCTGTTTTTGGAATCTTCCCCGATAAAACAGCCTTATCTATTTCCCCAGTCAATTTCCAACGAATATAAGATTTACAACTAATATCATCTATCGGAGAAATAACACCCGATCTAAAAATAGCAAGAGGAAGCTCAAACTTATAAAGCAAGATCCAATCAGCCCTCTTAATATAATAACTACCATCTTTTTTAAGAAGAAATTCCACATCCCCTATAACTTGTTTATTTGTCTCATCAAGGTAAAATCTATTATCCACATTAATCAAAAGGTCTCCATCTTTAGTTTGGCTATATGTATAACCCCCATTTCCAATTAGATCAAAATCATTCATAACACTTCCATCTGATTTTATAAAAGACACCCCATCATATTTTATTAAAGGAACACCAGGACAACTTAAACAATATCCTGCATTTTTATCTTTTAACAAACCAGAATCCATATGTTCTTTTCTTCCCGGAAACTCTCTAAAAAAGAGATGGGGATAATTCGCCATATCTCTTAAACTTTGTGGATTTGAAAGTTTAAAATTACAAGCCTTATATTTAAACACCTTTTCCTTACTTATAAGTTCTGATTTTCCTATACATTGATCATTACTTATATCTTCTCCAAAATAAAAGGGAACATCATCACATTCCAAATCTTGAAGTGCAATAGCGTTAGTTCTATAATCAAAAGGATCAATAACTTTGCCTTTTAACGGCTCTAAATCCTCTTCTTTTATTTCATTACAAAGGCCATATCTTACAGTTTCTTCTATTTTTTTTATCAACGGATCATTTCGAGTTTTACATTCTCGTAAACGAGCCTTCCTGTCTAAATATATCTTAAAGAGGGTTTCAACACCCCTATAATAAACACTAGTATATTTATAATATTTTAAAGGGTCTTTTAAATCCTCTTCAGTAATAACTCCATATATTACTAATAAATGAGACAATCTCCAAGTCTTTCCAAAATCGGTAAGATGTCCTCCCCTTACAACTTCCATTATAGTATCAGGCCAATATACAGACTCATATCTATTTTTCACAATATTAGCCATAATTTTAGTATATGCTAATTTAGCATCTAAATCTTCAATAGTTGTCATTGACATTCTACCCATACAATAATTATCAAAATCCCTCTCCATACCCTCAGCTAAAACCCAGTCCATAGTTAAAGCCACATCTTCATCACTAAGTCTATTACAATTCAAAGCCCTTGAATCTGCAAATATATCCCGGATAAACTCCAAATCTTCTCTTATTATAGCATCAGACTCAAATTCAGATAAAGAATCAGCAACTTCCAAAACAGGTTTAGCTAAATCTACTAAATGTTCAGCCGGAAGAATTTTACTTAATTCTTTCAAATACCTTGTACCCATTTTTGCAACTTCAAGATCCACCCTTTCATCCTTTAACAAATCAAAAATAGATGTCAAAAATATTTCTTCATAGAATTCATAAACTTCCAATTCATATAAATTCAAATATTCTAACATTGACTTAGAAAAAATTAAATAATTCTTAATTCCCTCTGTACCAAAAGGAATATATCCAACTCTTCTTTTAATAATTGATTTTTGATCCACTAGCCAATCTGCACCCATTATTCTTATCAATAACCCAAATTCCTCTCCTATTGGATTTATAAAAACACCCCCTAATATTTCATCCAATTTTTCAACCTCCCAACTCAACTCATCCTGCGATATTATCTCTTCATTTTTATACAGAACTCTTGAAATAAAACTCCTAATTTCAGATTTCTTAGATTCATAATTCCCGCTTAATAACAAGGTAAAATAATAATCTGCAATTCTTTTATTAAAATCAAAAACAAGCAAATCCGTATCACCAATATAAAAATTTCTTCCTATAGGGCTAACAATTAAATCCAAAATGGGTAAAATGATAATTGGATCTTCGGTTTCCAAATCAGAATTAAGATCATCAAAAATTACACTAGATAAATCTAAAACAGTCCCCCATTCATCATTATTAGAATAATACTCCAAAACAACCTCGCACACACCCCATTTATTCTCCAAAGGCAAACGCTCTCTTTCATTCTTTGAGCAAAATCTTTCATATGCTTCAATGTCTAAACCTTCATAACCTGCAACATTAATCAGCTCAATAAGAGTTTCAAGAGAAATTTTATATAACTCTTGATTAGCCGAAGAAGGTAAAGAATCCAGATAAATTTGTACAATATCAGAATCTACTCCCAAAGAAGGAGATCTTCTTATTAATATTGATTTTAACAAATCCAAAAGATCTATACAACGAGATTCATAACTACATGCTCTCAATTTTTGACTAAATTTAGAAGACAAAACTTGAGAATTGAAACTGAGAAGATTAGATGAAATGGTATATCTCTCCACAATAAGTTTCTTTATACTATCTATATATATCTGTGAAGAACTTGATGTCAACTCATCTAAAAATAAAGAATGTTCTTTTAACTGAGCTATAAGTATCGCAACCACCCCCCTTCCTTTTATTTGTGCTATATCAAAAAGCAATCCTAAAATCTTAACCAATTTTGGCTTAAGATTTTCTTGAACATCGGGGTTAGTGATTAAAAGCATAACATTATTTGCAAAATATTCTAAATGAACTTTAATTAAAATCTCTTCCTGAGCTTCTATCTCTCCACAATTATTTCCCAATTCATGTAAACATTTCCAGCTAAAATATAACTTATCCAGCATCTCAATAGACAAATTTTCTACTTTAAAAGTATTAGAATAACTTACCAAAGTATCCACATCAAAAATAGTAGACTTGCTTTCCTTAAAAACACCAAAAGTAACAGGATTCTGTTCAGAATTAGTAGAAAACATATCTTTCACTGCAAATCCAGATCTAGAACCTCCATCAAGTGCGATTGCATCTTTACATCCAAATTCTTTTAATTTATTAGCTGTTTCTAAAAAACTAACTCCTGTTTTCAATAAAGTCCTCAAATCCGAAGTTCGTTTATCATGAACATTTATAAATAAAACATCACCTCCAAAACCCTTCCCTTCCTCAAGAACACAAATTACAGATCGACTATCTCTTGCTTCAGATTTTCTTTCAACTATCGAACTAGCAACTTCACCATCTTTTAACAACAATTTCCCTTGTAAAGCAAGAATTAAAGAAGATTCAGAATTATATTCATTACCCCTTATTATTGACGCTTTATTATTTATATCCACCTTAAAAATTCCCGAATTACCTACATCTCTAACATCGATATTTAATCCACTTAAAACATTCCCTTTCCAAATTGTAAGCTCTGAAGGCCCTTCCAGGCTATGGTAATTTCCCCCACTCATCAAAAATAAAGGTTTATAACGTTTATCTGTCTCATCCAAAGAATACAAAGGAAGTTTTTCTATTACTCCTCTAGCATTAAAAGGATTTATATATCCATGAGAATTAAAATCCAACAATCCAAACTGTAATTCCTCATTGTCTACAACATAAGATACAACTTCCCACCTTATATTATCATCATCAAAATTACCATAAGATAAAAAAGAAGAACCTTGAATTTCTTCCATCTCTCGAGAAGTTTCAACAGAAGAAAATGCAGTAGCAAAATAACGATAGTTTTCGGAAAACCATAAATATCCACTAGTATCCCTTACCAAATTTTTAATCTGATATCCTAAATGGGCCACAATCCCCGTTACACTACCAATAGCTCCAGAAACTTTAGACTTACCATATTCCAAGATAAAATTATAAACATTAAATCTCTCCAAATTCAAGTCTATGGTATCATCCCTTAATAAATAAATTCTTTCATTAAAATATTTTTCATCAAATTCATCATTAATCTCTAGTTTTTCTAACAACCAATAATAATCAAATTTCTCTATAGAAACCCCCCCTGCAAGTTTAGCAAGACCAATTGGAACAGATTCAACATCAGATTGCACTAAAAGACCTTCATCATATACTCCCAAAGTATGAACCAAAGAATATCCAAATACATTGTGGATTGTGTCTATTACTCTAGAATCTTCAATAACATTTCCATCTGCATCAAAAGCAGAATCCAAATGTCTAACCAAATCTAATTCATCACAGTCCTCACATTTAACCTCGGAAGAATAACCAAATTCATAATCAATATTTCCATCTCTATCCACATCATAACATACATTAAATTTACTTGGATCCGAATCAAAATAAACACCAAATCCATAATCCAACCTTTCTTGTATCTTTAATCCACTAACTTCAGAAATATCATCCCTTAATGCATAATACCAATTTACACTATTCACATCCACAACTCTATCTCCATCTACAAACCCTTCTATTTCCGATTCCAAATCATCTCCAGTTGCTAATTCAATAAAGAAAGACAATACTTTTCTAAAGGTTCCCTCTTCTTCAAAAACAATATTTTCTTCTTCAACACCTGATTTCTTCAAAACAGCATACACCATTTCATTTTCTATTTCTTCCAATTTATCTTTTCCAGATTTAGAATTCAAATCAAGATCTTCACCATTACTATTCCTAAGAGAAATAACCCTTTCATTTAAACCCCTACAAACCCCCATTCCACCAGCTTTCTCAATTTTTTCTCCAAAAGAAGGACATAAAACATTATCTTCATTTTCCCGATCGTAACTTCCAGGCCCATAAGACACTAAATAATCTACATCCCCATTAGTATCAGCATCGTAACTAACGGTGAATATGGAATTGTAAAAATTCAAACCAACTTTATTATTCAAACTCTGTTCCTTAATCGTATCTTCTTGATTATCTTTAAAAGAAAAAGAAATCAATCCAGTTGAATCAAAAACATTCCACTTATCTTTAGGATAATTTTTCTCCATATCTTGTGTATAAAGTTTCAACCAAACATATTCACTAGCCCCCACTAATGTCTTCCTTACACTATCAAATAAAGTTCCACTTGCAGGAGCTCTTGTTTTAGATCCCGTATATTTTGCCCAAAAATAAGCTATAGACCTTTCTGCATTCCTAGTTGTATCCTTAAGCATCTCATCGGTTTTAAAAATATCTCTCCTAGGACCTGCACCTTTATCCCACTCCCCCCAAGAAGCTCCTCCCCCTGAA
>CEPZ01021995.1_pt1 | contig 32655 bp, 39 predicted proteins | sample 530461 | NCBI WGS metagenome assembly CEPZ01 (sample SAMEA2620106, study PRJEB7988) | marine metagenome | isolation source: saline water (ENVO:00002010), including
GAGCTACTGTAGCTGTTGCACTACCTGCTGCCATACCTAAAGGTAATGTCACATAAGTTTGTGGTTGTAAGAGCGCTGTGCCCGTACCAAATGCGAACTGTTCCCACCAAGGTAAGTCATCTAAGAATAGACCACGTTCATGATTCTCTACTATATGATCTCTTAATACAGATGCAGAGTGTGTACCATTGAGTCTAGCTTCTGCTATTATTTGTTCATGGTAACGATCCGGTGCGCCGGATATTAATTCATTGTCAGAGATCTCTGGGTTATGTCCAATGTCTCTAGCTTTTTGTAATTCTAATACATTACCAATATGAGTAATTGCATCATACTCTTTGTACGCCATATCCCACTTCTTATAGAAGTTATGATGTAATTGTTTCTTTACTACAAACTTAGCTGGTGTACCAGCCATAGCTTTATTGTAGGCTTCTCTGTATTCAGGATCTCTTGCTGCACGTCTGAATAAACCTTTTACTGATGAGTCATCGTCTTTTACATCTTGCTCAAAGTTATCTAAGGTCTTTCTGTAACGTACTACTTTGTTAGGATCTTTAAACACTTCATAAAGTGCTTGGTCTACTTCTTCTTGAGATACATCTCCTTCTTGGAAACCTTCTACAGCCTGTGCTAAACGAATCTTGTTTTGGTGCATTAACTGTATTTCGTCTTTAGGTAGTGGCTCAAAAGATTCTCCCCATTGCATAGGAGCATACCTACTGAAGTAAGCATTGTATCTATCATCTAATGTACTATCTGGGTTAGCTCCGTAAGCTGTGTGATACTTAGTATAGTTTGCTTCCATCTGTACAAGATGTAAGTCTATTGGTGTATCATTAATAACCCTTGTTACTTGTCCAATCTCTCGACCATACAAGCCGAAACCTTCTTTCTCTACTTGATAATCACCAGTAGTAGGAGCAATAGTTTTCGTATACTGATGTGCTGCCTTACCCTCTGGTGTATCCATCTCTGCTGTATCAACACTTTGTAAGCGGATACGACTACTATCTGATAATACTGCTGTATCACCATCTACCCAACGATCTAGCTTGAGTGGTTGTTTTACATCTAAGTTACTAGAACCCCTCCCTGTTGGGAGAGGCTTATAGCTGCTGACTAAGTTTTGTGTAACTGCATTATTTAAGCCCATCTGGGCAGCACGTTCTTCTATTTGTGCCTGTGTAAAGCCAGCTTCTTTTAGTATCTTAGAAGACTCTGCAACTTTATTCTGTACGTTGTCTTCTTCTAACATTATTTATCCTCTTTATCTTCAGCTCCGCCAAACTGTGTTTTCCAGTTAGTTATTATACCGGGGCGTTGACTATGTGTTTGTACGTTTTTATCTTCAGATTTACCAAACAGGGTTTTCCAGTCGGTTATTATACCTTGACCTTGATGTTGACCATGTGCTTGTACTTTCTGTTCTACGGTTAATACGTCATCCATATTCTTTTGTTGATTTAAGTAGTTAGCTTCTATTTGTAATTCATCTTTAGTTATATGCTCAACCTGTAAACCATTAGCTGTACTCATTAGGATAGACTCACCATCAGGAGATGTTTCAAAACGTAGATGTTTCATGTACTCCGTACTAGGTACAGGTTCACCTTGCTTACCTACTAAAGGTGCTAATTGGGTAGACATATAAGAAACAGGAGAACCTGTCGCTGTGTAACGCTGTGTTCTATCCATTGCGTTGAGTAATGTATCTAAAGGATAACCAAACTTTATGCCCCAATTCTTGCCTGTAATAACCTGTCCACGTACAGTAGATGTGTTACCTGCTAACCAATTACTTAATCTAGCATTAGCTGCCGTTTCATCATTATCATAGATCTTCATCCACTTTTTGTAATTGCTAGTAGCTTGTGTCAACATTGCTGGTGTAGGGTTTGGTATTAACGTACCACCTTGTGGTGTCTTAGCTAAACTTATACGGTACTTTATATGATCTTGTCGTGTCTCTGCACCACCCCATATACCCTTAACCTGACCATCAAAGTTTTTATAATCTTCGATACTCTTCATTATGTTTTGGGTTGTATCACCTGATTGTATACCTAAACGGATTAGCTCAAGTGTATTGTAAGACTCACCTAAATCATTCTGTAACTTTACACCGTCAAACTGATTTATCATTGATATGGCATTCAGACCATCTTCATTGTAACGTCCATCTTTACCTTCAAAACTACCTGTAGATAAAGCGTGTATTAAACTCTTCGTATTCTGAATGAATTGATCAGGCTTAGGTTGTCTGGACTTATAGTAATCTGCTGCTGGTTTAAGTTTAAACGCATCACCTTGTTTGACCATACTTATGTATAATTGGTCATCAGGTATATCATCAGTTGCGTTACTAGCTTCTCTAATCTTATCAAGTATATTAGAATCATGTGCTTGACCTAATATTTTATTACTATGTACAGTAGCTACTGTACCAGCGCGTATACCAGCATCTTCATTTAATAAACCTGTCTTAGCAACATTAAGTTGTTCTTCTTTTAATGATGTAGCAATCGCTTTAGGTATACCAGCTCGCCTAATCTTCTCTAACTTAAGTAATGCTTTATTAATGATCTCTTCAGAACGTTCTGTAGGTAATGCTCTTGTAGCACCTATTTGACGAATCTCTTGTTCCGCTTGATCTATAACTGCATCAACGGCTTCAGGTGAAGTGGCATCTAAAGCATTCAACTCTATACGAGCAAGGTTACTACCTATATCTTGATCAAACCCAGTTTGATATTGACGCTGTGCAAAGTTGTGTGTCTTTTGTTCTGCTAAAGAAAGGTTATCTAAAAAACCGAAGTCCGTAGCTGCGTTAAAGCCACCTACGTTACCATCAATTAAACCCTTATTAATTACACCTAACAAAGATTCCCTAGCTGCTGCATCTGATGCACCTGCTGGTTTGTTTGTAAAGTTAAATAAGTCTTGTGCCTTTTGGTATAGTTCCTTAGTTTGTTCTGGATCTGTACTCTTACTAGCTTCTATACTTAGAGTCTCAAGAGTTTTCTCATGGTGGTCGTCCATAGCTAAACGTTGCTGTTGCAGATTATACCCATAATGCTCTTTAAAATGGACGTTAGACAACTTTTCAGCATGATCCATCCAAGCATTAGCCAATAGACCTTGGGTTTCTTTATCACCTTCAAACGGCTCTATAATCTCCGTGAGCGTACCAGATAAACGCTTCTGGTATTCTTCAGGTGTTTCACCAGCATGCTGGCTAATACTATACAAAGTCTCGTTATACTTATCTCGTATAATGTTCTTAGCTTGCTGTTGCTGGGCAGCTCTATATTCAATGTCTTGACCGAATAAAGCTTCTTGCCACCCATGACGTTTCTTATCTTCTGATATAGCGTTAATAGCAAGATCACTACCTTGATCCATACGACCTTTAAGTTCTTTCTGTAACTTAACGTCTGCCACATGTTCATCAGCATACTGCTCTACTATCTTACCAAAGGATGTACTAAAGGATTCTACACCTGTTTCTAACTCAGAAGCTTTTCTTTGTTTTATTGATTCTGTTCTAGCATGTTGCTTGGCAACAGTATCATTTACTATCCCTGCGTTAGCGTCTTTTACAGCACTACGTAAGGGAACTTGTATTGCCTCTGGCATACTATCCTCCTATGTTATCTGAGAAAGATTCTTCATCACGGGTCATCCCACCATTACGTTGTTCAGATGTATCTTTATCAGATGTGTCTAATAGTGTAGCTAACCTATCAAGATCTTTACGATCTATTGAACTAAAGGCTTGCAATAAACCACCTGTAGTACTACGTCTTGTTTCTGTTACAGAGTCATGCTTTGATTTAGCATCAAAGATAGTTGCTCCAAGTTTCTCAATCTGTTGTTCTGCTATAGCGTCAGTTGCTTCCATAGCATTGATAGCGTTACTATCTATACCATACATAACATCTTCTACAGACCTACCTCCAACACCAGCGGCTGCTGATGTCAAGGTGGCTACTGCTGCTGCCTGCATTTGATTTTGTTGTATCTTCATATTACTCAATACTTTATCTTGCATAGTGGCAGCTATGTTTGCTTCTGCTATATTTATCTGTCTCGTAGCATTAGATCTCTCTACTGCTGCTGCGTAAGCTTCGTTGTATGCTGCTCTAGTTGCTGGTGTATCACCACCTCTAGCTAGATGTATCGACTGCATACCAGCTTGTGCTGCTTGTAAATATAGCATTGTTTTGTTCTGATCTTGCATTATATTCTCCTAGCCGATTCTTTATACTGACCATCCCATTCGATGTTGGCTATCGTCATATTTAAGTGACCATCTGTATAGAACTCTGCTTTAGCTGTATGTGCATTTTGTGAGTAACCAAACTTAATAGTACCACTGTGGAGAGGTTGTACACCAACAAGGTTGTTGATTCTGTTAACTAACCTAGCATTAAAGTTTTGATCACCATACTTACTAAATTCAGATATGATCTTAAAGCTAATGTCTGCTGTTTCTACAATAGTGGGTTTCCATCTATTAACACGAATACGTTGTGCTTCATACGTAGTTCCATTTTCATCTCTCATAAATGGTCTTGTAGGACGGTAGTTAGAAGAGAAGCTTGTACCTATGTATACCTTACCTGCTGATGCAGCTATAGGTTCGTCGAATGTTAAGACATCTCCTATACGTGTATATTTCATATTAACATAGGGATAGTAAGAAGCTTCATCACAAACTACCTCTACATCACCTGTAGGACTATAGTCTGTAGGTAATGTTACTGTGGTTATGTTGTGATCAATATAAATGAGATCATCTAAGAAGATTTTATTTATATTAGTTTCTGATTCACTAAACATGTTAATAGTCTTGATATGTAGATCATCATTGTTGTTTATAACAAAGGTTGCTACATCATTCTCAAACTCTACAGATATAACACTATCGTCTGTAGGGAACTCCCATTTAGACCAAGCTGTTTGTTGACGCTCACCGTCGATAACTTCTTCTTCATATACGAATACTACATTATCAGGTGTATTGTCTGTAGTTAATAACATCATCCCTAAGTTGGAACTAGATACTAAGTTGGTAATGTTGCCGGACATATAACCAATAACATGATCGGTTACAGAAGTAGCCTGATCTTTATTGTTTTGTGTCTTACTATCATAAACTAACATACCTGTACTATCACCGTACTTTGTTGGTATGAACACAGAGTCACCTATGGACACAGGAGCTACTACTGTCTGACAGTTGTACGCTGTTGTTAATCCCATTGATACTGTCTGCGGTGTAGCTGCTGGAGTTCCTGGGATCTTAAACTGTGCGTTAGATGCTAGTACAAGTAAATCTCTGTTATGAGGTATTACATGTTCTAGTATATCCACATCACTCGCTGAAGGTGAAATACCTATAGGGTCTGTAACTAATAACTGCGCTGCTGACTTCCTGAACCAATTAAAGATATTATCTGTCTCTGTCATATGTACTTCATTTTCAGATAACATAACTAGACGTTTCTGAAAGTATGATAGACCTTTTATCTCTGTACCTATGAAAGACGGGAAACTGTTAGATACATTATCCCCTGCTTTACGTTCTTGCCATTCGCGTTCTTCTACACTGAACTCACCAGACGTGTGGTCGTATGTGATCGTATGTGGCATAGTACTAGCAACAAAATTGTTAGCTTCTAATGGGGCTGTAGTTTCGTTCCATATAACCTCTTGCATTACGTAAGTAGCTATAGTGTATGTTATATCTCTATTGTTTAATATAGTGAAAGGACTAGAGTAGGTAGGTAATGTCCCATTCCAATACTGTACTATACTAGATGGTTGTATATTGTTCTCTTTTGTCGTTGGTGTAGCTTTTAAGTAATATACACCTTTGTCTGATGTTGGGTTTGGTTGTACTGTAACGACAGTTCCATCTATAGCATACTTAGGTAGACCCTCCGTAGATTCTATTAGTGGGCTAATTACTACTACAGACCCATCACCCTGACCTGAAGATACAGTAGTTATTACTCTATTCTGATCTACATCTGCTATACCTGTTGTATTCATATATATAGCCACACAAGAACCTAACGCTATAGCCTCCATGTTTGGGGCAGAACCTACAACTGTTAATCTAATTGGTGCTACTGGCACATATGTTCCGTTTATAGCCGCAGCTATATCTGCTGCTACTTGGTTAGTTGCTCTTTGTGCGTCTGCATCTATATGTGTGGCTGCATATATAGATAGGGTTATAGATAATACTTCTGTACCATCTTCTTCTTGTAGATCTATTGTTAAAGATTCTCTGTAATTCATAGCATCCACTATGTTTATATAACATACCTTTGGCCCTGTAATCGTAGTAGGGGCAGCTTCTGCTGCTACTATCACATCTTTATTAGCAACGAAAGTTGTATCATATATAGTAGTAAACGCTAAGTCACCTTGTAAATAAGAAGAGGTTAGGGCGTTGTTTACTGTAACTTCTACATCATCCCTATAACCTTTTACTGTACCAGTAGAATCTATAATTAATCTATAGGTTATACCTCTACGTACATAAGAATGGATCTCTGCTGTAGCTGTACTAGCTGCTGCTAAGTATTCCCATTCTAAACTAGGGCGTCTTGTCAATTTAGCGATTGGGTTACTACGCATATTAATTTGTTCTTCTGCATAACCATACTTCCTACTGATCTCTTGTGTTGTACTAACACCATCTATAGGTACGGGATATTTACTAGATACTCGCATTAGTTTCTCCCTAGGTTATATGGACGTACACCACCTCTAGCTCGCGCTACTCTGGCATTATCAAAGACATTATATTGACCCGCTTCTAAATCCAAGTCACGTAGTTGTAACATGGCTATACCGGCATCAGCCTTGAAGGAATCTTCTTTAGCTGTATCCTCTAACTCTTCACGGACATACTGAGCTGCTGCATAGTAAGCACAATAATCTTGTAGAGTTTCATGCATATCTGCCCATTCTAATATCTTAACTTGTGTAGATATAATAACATCATCTGTAAATACATAGGTGTTGTTCTCTGTATCATAAAGCTTAGATCCTCTCATTACATAGGTAGGTTCTAAGGGTACTACATTATATATGAAAGAAGGTATGTCTATATGACCAACGTTATCGGGTGTATAAGTAACATTGTAATCAATGTTAAACCACCAACCACGTTGTTGTACTGACTTCCTTACTCTATGTAATGTAGAACGTGCTGTCTCTACGTCAGGATGTGATTCCTCTAATGAGTTTACAGGACTCATCCCTATTGCTTTTAGCAACATATTTACTGCTTCTAGTTCGCCCATTATAGTCTCCTGTTTTAAGCAAAAAAAGGGAGTAGCAATTAAGCTACCCCCTTAGTGTTCTAAGTAATATTTATAAAGTGCCCTCTAAGAAGGCACTCTAAAATACAACTATATCTTTAACGATTAAGTTGTTGGTGTTGAGGTAAACAAACCTGCTGTCGCATCCGAACGAGATGGAGTTACACCGAATGATAGATAACTATCAATGAACCATTGAACTTCTTTCTTGTCGTAGTAGACATCTGAAGTCAGTGGAATTGTTTCACCTGCAAGCAAAGCTTTAGGTGTTAGGTATACAGCTACGCAGTTCGCATCTGCTGTAGTTGTATCGTAGGCATTACCGTTACCTGCGTTAGACAAGAAATGTCCTGTAGCTGCTGCTGAAGGGAAACGGTTAGTGATCTCTACACGTAGGTTATTAATCTTGAGGACTTTACCTTTGGCGTAGTCACCATTACCTGTTGAGAAGTCTGCATCTAGCAACTTATCGTTCTCAAGTAAAGTGTAGTATTGTGCTGGACGCATTAACAATGTACCAGTACTGATCTCTACATCTTTCTCTTCAACGGCTTGACACATACGCATGATGCCCGCAACTAGATCTGTAGGATCTGTTTCGTCGGCTGCGTTCTCTAGTACAATAACTGTACCACCTTTGAACTCGGCTGGTGCTGTACGGTTAATAACAGAAGGTAATGTACCTAATGCTGCATCACCCATACGATATACAGGCCAATCACCTGTTTGTACCCAACCACCAGAGTTATTACCATCTGGATCTACGTTAGTGATCTGACAAGCTTTGATAGCTTGGATAACAAACGCTTCGTCGAAGAACTTACCAATCTCCAAACCATGTTCTACAGCAATCTCTTTACGAGAATCAATAGACTCTTGGAACTCTTCTAACAAGAACGTGTTTGAACGTGCTAGTACGATGGTATCAATCTTTAATTGAATGTTATCGAACGTTGGTGAATTTGAGGCGGGTCGTTGATTACGTGTAACAGCTTGTAATGCTACGTTACCGATTCTACGTGAGCCAACTACATCTGTGCCGCGAACGGATTTGATGTTGAAGTACTTACGCATGATACTATCTTTCAAGAACTGATGTTCTACCCCATCTGCATACTGCTCTACATATAGTGGGTTTACATTGCCGGAATCAATGCCTGCAATGTGACCGGAGCGCGTTTGCTCCGTTGCTACTGGTTGGCCTATAATCGCCATATATTTACTCTCCTAGGATTTTATATTATCTACCACGTTTCATACCCAAAGAACGACGAGCATCTAACTGCTCCATATCGTAACTCTGACCATAGACGTGACCTTGTGCTTCAAGTTTACGCATCTCGCGACCATACTCTTGACGACTTAACGGTTTTAGACCGTGTTCATTACTTAAACCTGATGCTTCTTGAAGCTGTGGGCTTTGAGTAAAACTTGGTGATGCCTTAAATGCTGACACCAATTCTTGTGCTGCTAACTTCGCACCTAGACCACCACCCGCTAACAGGCCGTTAATCTCTGTACGTTCACTTTCGGATATACCTGATGCTTCCGATTTAGCCCAACCTGATAGGTCACTCCATATCTTCTCACCATCATCTATAGTCTCTTCAGGGAACGCTTCTTTTACGAAGTCAAAGATCTCTTGATCTTGCTGCTTTTGTGTTGCTTTGAAGGAGTCATTAATACCTTCTAGTTTATCTTTAATAAGATTGGCGACACTCTCACCATGTTGTTCAACTAACTTAGCTAAGATCTCTGGTGTTACACCATCGTTCTCGGTAACTGCTGCGGCTACCTTACCTGTATCGAGTCCAGCTTCAAGAAGAAAAGCTTCTACCTGTTCTACAGCCGTTTTATCAAACTGTATTTTAATAGGTTCTTCTTTATTCCCTTCTACAGGAGATTCATCACCTCCTTTCTCTTGCTCTTTACCTGCGGCATATAGTTCACCAACTGCTGTCCTTTCTTCTGGTGTTAATGCTGCCAGTTCATCTAGTTGTTGTTGTTCTGTCTTTACTTCATCTGTCATTGTGGTTGTTCCTGAGCCTGCGATACAGCACCGGCTTCTGCCCCTGCTGCTGCGGCATTCTGCTCTGCTATCTGTTTACGGTAGGCTTGTACTTCTTCTGGTGTACGCATCATCTTGTCGTAATCGACTCCATGACCTGCACCTAATACTGCCATTAATTTTGCTGGATCTACTTGTTCTCCAACTTGGGGAGGTAGTTCACTTAAAGGTATTAAATCGGAGAAGTAATTCCTAATCCTATCTAACTCTGAACTACGAGATAATGACTCTAGTCCGGTAACTATTACAGGTTCTATATCTTTAAATATTTCACCTTGCTTCTTCATAAGCCTACTAGCTAGCGGTAGTTGTAATTCTTTTGCTAGTCTGGAATATACACCACCTAACGATTGTTCAAGCTCTGTTGCTTGCATTCTAATCTCTTCTGCTGTCACACGCTCTGCGTCTCTTGTAACTGCACTGTTCATAAGGAATGCTACACCTATACGTCTCTCTACGTCAGCAAAGGATGCTGTAAGATAGTCACCTGCTTGAGCTATGTCTGCTGCTAATGTAGATATGTCTTCTTCACGACCATGTACATAAGCACCTGACGCGGAGTTACTAATTTTTCTAACATCTGTCATACCTGTTGGATTGACTAAGAACTTAACATCTGTGATTATAGTTGTGTAATCTAGTTTAGATTCTGCTAATGTAGATAAAGAATGGAAGTCACCTGAGTAGTTTTCTACTAAGCCTGTACCATAATCCTTATTACGCGCTATGTTCCATGCTAGTGGTATCCAATTAAGTTCGTCTTCATTTACCCAACCAACTCTATCGTGACAATAACAAAGATCTTCTAGCTCTTGCCATACGAGAAACTTGTCGTTAGTTACACGCTGTACCCCTGTGTACAAAGATACTTCATCGTCCTCACGATAGCCTTTTAGTAAAGCTAGCGCTTGTAGTTCATCAGATAAAGCTAATACACCATTAGTCTCTCTAATGATTAAACGTACCATCTCACCTCTAAGGTTTCTACGTATAGCATAATCTCTTAAACTATAACCTTGTAGAGCTCCCTCTTTAGGTGGTATGTATAGTAATGCATTACCACATACTATTAGTTGTTGTATAATCTCCGTCATTACAACTCTAGCATTCATCTTGTCTAGGTCTTTCATACCTTGACGTTCTGCTGCTGCTAAAGCTTTATCTATGGCTGCCTGTGGCAAACCATTCTCTTCTAGTTCTGACTGTTGTTCTGATGACAGTTCCATCTTATAAAATGGACGTGATGGTTGGAAGAGTGCCATCATTATCTTGTTAGCCAAATTGGTCACAGCTTGTGCGCCTACTGACTGATAATCATTCTGCATCTCTTCTGTTTCATCACCATCATAAGGAAACAAGGTTGGTAATGTCCAACCTGCGTATACCTCACATCTTGATAGTACTGTCTGTCTACCTCTACTAGACCTAAACTCTCCTTTGAGTTTAAAGTCTCCTGTTAAATACTTTTCTTTTGCTAGTTCTAAATCCATATGTTCTCCTAAATCTGTAATGTAGATCCTTTACGGATCTGTTTTGATTTCGGATCTATAAGATCATCTACACCGAGGTCTACTTTACCTAACTCACCGATACCTTCTCCCTCTCGTTTAGCAAAACGTTCTTGATCTCTGGCACGTTGTTCATCCTCTAGTTGATCTTTCCTAGCCTTTCTGACACGTTTGCGTGCCTCATGTGCTTGTTGTTGTTGTGCTGCAACACTAACTGTTAAAGCAGTAAACACATAACCTGATGCTGCCCATACCATTACATCTTCTCCAAATGTTTAGATAATGCTTCATAATTGGGAGCTATAAACTCTTCTTTAATCTTATCAATATCTGTGGATTCTGTAGCATGTATAACTAACCAGTATGTATCTTCTAAGGCTACGCCTGCACGTTTCGTACCTGCGGGACTATTGAAGATGTCACCACCATATATAGTCTTAACACCTTCATCTGTAGCTACTACTATCTCACCATACATTACTATGTTCATTGTTTCTTGGAGATGTATTTCACCAACTAACACTGTGTTTTTTGGTATCTTTAAAGCCCGTAAGTACAAACCATTACCAAATAGTTCAATTGGTGGTAGTTCTACTTGAGGTTGTGTCTTACTGTATGCTTCTAATTCTAATATCTTAGCCCGTCTATCTTCTACCGATAAAACGTCCCAACTATAAATCGAAAGTTGCTGCGCTGATTTGTCCATCAAAGAACCTCCTCTCTATGTAATGTATGATGCTTTGTTGTCCTGCTTCATACATTATCTGATCTTTCGTAATAGGTGGCTTAATTTCTTTAGGTCTGAACGTTTGGTAAAGTTCTAGCATGTGCGCTCTACCGATACCATTAGGGCTAAGTTGTAAATCTACGTTGTTCATTTTGTAAAAGTCTCCATAAATGCTACCCGAAGAAGTAGGCGGCATCTGTAATATCGTTAATATCGTAAACACCTTTTATTAGTGGACACTCTTTACCTACTTGTTCTGCCCATTCTTGTAATGGGTCATACTTTGTATATAGTTCTTTGAATGTTTTTCTAATAGAGGTGAATAACTCTTCTGTTCTACCAGCATGTGTACCAAAGTCATCATGTATCATTGCATAACTATGAAAGTCTGTATCATTAATAGTCATTACCATGTGTGTACTATCTATGCTATGTACAAAGTTTGGTGATACACCATTCTTCTGTGCGTAACTATTAGGTAGTCCTGGTTGTTCTACGTCTTTAAGTGATAGACTTAGTGAACCGTTTAACATAGTAGCAATGAGTATTGACTCTACTTTCTTGTAGTACTGGTATACTGGGAAACCTAATGGTGTTACCCAATGAGAATATTCTGGGCCTACGCACTTCTTCAACCATGACATTGCTGCCCTAGCCGCTACTACTACTTCTCCTATGGACTCCCATAAGATAGGCGTTAAGTAGACTGCGAACTCCCATTGATGTTTCTCTGATAGATTAAACTTACCCCAATTAGCTTGTACATATTCCATTATGTAATGTCTTGCTGACTCTTGTGTAGCTCCATATGGTAATGTCATTACAGGACGTTTAGCACATTTCCTATTAACTCCTACACGTAACCATATCTTAGCCCGCGCATCTCCACAGTCATCAAACTCTGCCTGTAACTTCTTCATACAAACATCTGCTACATCTTGATATATGTCTGAAGGTAGTTCACTATTACATAAATTGGTAGCTTTTGCTCCCACGTCATCTCGTAACATAGCCGAGAAGTGTTGTAGTCCATTACATGAACCATCTAAACCTACAGGTAAATAACCTTTTGTTTTAGGATCTCTACCATAATCTGATCTAGCCCATTCAAAGCAGAATGCTAAGAACTGGTAAGGCTTATCTGCATTACCCCAAAACTCTCTGGCGCTTATTGGATCATCTACTACTCTATGTATATAATCCTCGTTATCCATAACCCATTGAACTCTATCGTCATACTTAAGTTTGTCATTACCATATGTATTAGCACCTTGTACGGCTAACCAATATACTCCTGACTCACCTAACTCTACACCTTTGGCAAATTGTAATAAGCCTTTAGCAGCATCAGCACCTTGTGGGCTTAAACCTGACGTTGCACAGTAGATACGACCTCTAAAGTCTGCGTTGTATGCGAAATAGAACTCTTCCCAGTCTTCTAGTTCCTTAGCTAATGCATGTGATTGCATGAACGCTAAGACTTGTCCTTTACGTTCTTGCTCTTTACCATGTACAGCTTTAGCTCTAGCTTTCCAATTACTAACTTCCTTTCTCTGTGCTTCTGTCAGTGTATCTTTCTCTATGCTTTTAAGATGTTCAGGGAAACTAGGTACTACTAGTTCTTGTGAACTAGGTATACCAACCTTCAGTCCTTTCTCATAAACTAATTTCTGTACTTCCAGTACTTCGTTATTTACCTTCCATGCTGTACGTTGCATCTTATTGATAGCATCTGTATGATGTTCCATAGGATGTTGTTTAACATAGTCAGTATGTGCCTTACCTCTTGTCTTAACGAAAGGTAGGCGAGCTGTCATCTGAGGCGTGTAATAACCACCACCTTTGCCTTGAGTCCATGCTCTAGGTGGTATCTTCAGAGGAAGTAAGAATGGATGCATTATAGAACGTACCTTTTCAAACTCTTCTGTCCATACTTCAAACTCTTCCGTAGTCTTTAATATTGCTGTACCTTTACCACGCTCCCATTGTTTATGGACATAGATAATATCGTCAAATACATTCATTATTGCTAACAGTACTTTAGAGCCTATATGTGCTTTGTTGGCTTGTGTCCAATCATGCCACCCTATATCGAACTCGTTGTACTTTAACATCATAACCTTATGGCGATGTTTATAGTCCTTAACTTTCTGGGTTTTAAATGAGTTATTAACCACTGCGTAGTAGTTAGGGTGCATAGCTTCAAAGATAATACATTTAACATCTGCTTCTAACCTTGAGGCTATATCCAAACAAATCTTTAATACTGTATTATTACGTGGCATGAGCATTACCTGAAAGACAACCTTCATACCTATGAAAGCTAATCTATGGTAGTCACCTTCTACTAAAGCTCTGTCTAGTAGCCAGTTCGTACCTGCACCTTTACCTACTGTAGTCTTATGTATAGTCTCTAACTCCAGTGCTACATCTTCAATACGATCCCTGAGTAATAGACTCATATTGTCTGCTTGATCACCTTGTCCAGATGACTTTAATCTATCTTGTTGTGCGTAGTACCTATCAGAACCTCTGCGTATGCACTCATGTTCCCATAGGATTTGCTCTTGTATCTGCTCATCTACTGTCATTATGCCTTCTTAGCTCTACGCCTTTTACGAGCTTTAGCGTTTCTCTTTAAACGCTTCTCGTCTTCTGTTAAATGTGTATGATGTATCAAACGAGTTTGTGGCTTCTTATGTAGTTCTAAGTATTTACCTAAACCTATCACATAGTCTGCTGCACTAACACCTGTATGACCCATCTTCGCTTTTGATTTTATTCTACCTTCTGCGCCATTGCAGCTATTATGAAGTACACCACGTACCCTACCTGTATCATGGTCATGATCTAGTACTGGTCTATCGCGCTGTGTGAAAGGGAAGCCACATACAGCGCACTTCCCTCCCTGCTTCTTTGTTAATAGCTGAACTACTGAACCTAATTGGCTCACCTTCATTCTATTCGTCATTTTTCTTAAATGCCTGTGCTATTACTAACAAGATGAATATAAAGAGTATTAATTCCACTAATCAATATCCCCTTTGTTTTTGTTATATCTAACACATTTGAAGCGTGGTTCTCTTAATGAACCATTAGGTAATTCTTTCATAGCTTTAACTTCTACTACTTTACCCATGATAAACTCTGGAGTCTTCCACCACTTGTCTCGTTCTGCGTCAGACATACCCGCTACACGATGTGTAATACCTGCTTTATTAGCTACTACTAAACCACCTAATGTACCAGCATACTTACCTGCACCTTTGTACATACCTACTACAAGGAGATCTTGTGTAACCTCTTCTTTAATCTTCATTAAAGTACAGTTACGTTTACCCCATTGATAATGAGCTAAAAGTTCCTTCAGTATCACACCTTCGCCACCAGCATCCCAGATATACTCTGCTAACTGTTGTGCTTTATCTACATCACTAATGTAATCTAGTACAGGCGCTCTACGTACGGCTGGGTTGTTGAACTTAGGTACAAAGACTTGTAACTCAAAATACCTGTTTTGAAATGCGCCAGCTAAGGGCTTCAGTTCGCCTACAGGCACGAAGTCATGAACCATTATATATGGATCAGGTGCGCTACAATCGCCTTTAGATCTGTTCAGGATCCCATTCAGAATACTAAATTCAGGCACACTCTCTAGAAGTATCTCAAATATTAATCGACCAGATACGTTACCTACGTCTGCTAGTTCATTTATCTGCTTACTAAACTGTACTAAAGAAGGTATCTCTCTATCTGCTGCTGATTTAATATTAGTCATCTCACCATCTACGATGTCTATATAACCATACCAACCATCATACTTTTCGAATACTGCGTATTCTTTGTTGTAGCATTTAGGAGTCTTCTTCTCTAACTCTTTGTAGAGGTGTAAAGCCTTCTGTATTTTCATTGTAGTACCCTGTGTGCTGCTCTTAGAATCTCTTCCTGAGTAGCGGGTGCGAGAGCTGCACCCCAGAAGCCTAGCTTCTTGAGGACAGTCTTATGCTCTCGTGTGGGTACACCCATCTCTGTTAAGTACATCTTTAACTTACGTTTGTTTGTACGTGGACAAGTAGATTCTGTATCAATTATATGGTATGTAGTTGACTTGTCATTTTCTGAACCTTCTCCACCTTGTGGTACTGCAAATATCATTCGTTACGCTCCTCTTGTATAGCTTTAAACTCTGCATACCTAAGTAATCTTTGTGACTGATCAGTAGTTAGAGTGTAGTTAAAACCTAGTGGTTTAAGAAACTTTAATACATCACAAGGATCTTCTGTCTTACGCATCCAAAGTAGGAATGCTTGTTCAAAGAACATAGCTTTAGCTGTATCACCATACCACTGATAATAAGCATCAAATACTCTCTGATAAGCCTGTCTATCATCCTTAACGTCTTTTAACATAGCATGCGCTTTAGCTTCGCCACAAGCAATAGCCTTACGTTTAGGGTTGGGTTTCTTGTTTGGTACATACTTCTCTGCTAATTTACCTGACAACTTTGGTAAGCCCGGGATTGTGTCTGCTGTATCTCCCATCACTACTTGATACCAGAACCATGAAGTACCTTCACCTATCAACTTAGGTGCAAATGTACCATCTGACTTCACTGTATCTCTATACTCTGTCTTACCGTAACCTTGCGTAGACCATAAACGGCCTGTCTTATAATCACAATGTAATCCTTCTACCATCCAGAGATCTTTATCACCTGACATAAGTACTGAGTTCTTTACATCAGCTACTTGATATTGTGTCAATGAATCATCTGCTTCTTGATATAGGTTAACCACTGGCTTACAAGTACGGAAGTTGAAGTTAGCCATTTCATTACGTAGAGCTACCTTTCTTTCTGTACGTGCTGGATCTCTATCTGCACCACGTTTGTGTTGGTAAGGTTTTACTGAAGCCATTTGCTCCCGACCACCTTTCATCCCCATTGTTAGATGGAGGTTACAAAATTCTGCACCTGCTTGACGCATATGCATTTTAACTTTATTTCTGATGTGTTTAACGTTCTCAGCTATAGATTCTTCTGTATTAGCGCAGTCATAACTCAAGAAGTCTGCATCTAATTGAAGAGTCCTACCTTTAATAAAAGTAGAACTCTCTGAGCTGTTGACGTTTGCACCTATTTTTGCAAAGTCCATACTAGCCTCTATAGTGTTGGTACGTCTTCTTCATCTGATACTTCGATCTCTTCTTCTAACAAAGATTCATCTAGGATGTTCTCTTGTGTTAGAGCTTGAGTACGTGAACCTTCCCACTCCAAGTTAGCCATGATCTTCTCTTGATAGGTGTTCTTTGATACTACTTTCTCTGTACCATCTTTGTCTTTAGAAGTACGAGTACCTTCGATGTGGATACAATTCCACATAGCTATTACTTGATCATCTGTTAGACCTGCGTTCTCCCATAGGAATGCTGTAGGTGTACCGTGTAGTTCACGTACTTTCAATGGAGTACGTGACTCCTCTTCACCATCTTCATCTAAGATAATGCGCTCTGCTGGTACGAATGACCATACACCTTTGTCATCTATGTTAGCCCAAGTCTTAGCTTTCTCTGTACCCTCGTCAGTAATGTTATGAGTAATCTCACCTTTAAGTGGCTGATTAATCATAGTAAGGAAGTTCTTATGTTTACCACCTAACGCTTTATTCATAGAGTTGAATAACTTACGGTAACGGCTAGTTCCTGTACTACCTTTATTTAGGTCAATGTACAATAAGGAAGGCACTAAATTACCATCAATGTCTATAAGATGTTTCTTTGAACTTACTTCAAATACTAGACTAACACCTAGAGCTGGTTTGTGTGCTGGATTCCTACTAGCATGTCTACCTGTCTCAATGTAGGTACGTAGACGTAGTAGGCATGGGCCTTTCTCTAATGTCTTACGTTCAAATGCGGGTGCGTCTTTTGTTAAATCTTCTGTCTCTGCTGCTGCTGTACCCATTGCTGCAAAGTCTAGTTGTGTTACTTCTTCGGTCATGCTCTCTCCTAATGTAATGTCGTCATGTGGAATAGGTCTTTACCTATTTCTGTTTCACATGGGAACGGGACATCTATATTTAATTTTTCATATGCGTTATTGAATGTGTTAGGTACATCTTCTAGTATTGTTTGTACCTCTTTAGCTACTGTCTGTAGGATACCATCTCTACCATCTAACAATACACAATCGTGTACAGTGTTAATTAATAGGACATCTCCATTGAACATATCATTAGCTACAAAGTACCTGAATACTTTACCTAACATTGTTTGTACTATCTCTCCACCAAACCCTTGAACTGGATAGTTTTTACGTGTAGTTGGTGAGAAGCTTGTATACTTACCTTTATCTTGTAAGAATTTAGGTGCTATCTCTTGCTTCCACATATAGCGAGTCCCTGTAGGACTGTCCCAATGTGCCGCCTTTTGATTAAACATTACACCATCTATGAATAGTTTACCGCATGCCTTAGCAGTACCATCTATATGTGATTCAAGACGTTTATCAAATTTAACTATACCGGGGAAACGTGTTTCTTCTGCTTTTATGAGTATCTCTACATCTTGTTTAGATAATCCTGTTTGTAACATGATTGCTGCTACACCACCACCATAGGCACGTAAGAAACTAAAGTTCTTAGATCCTGTACGTTCTACAGCTACCCAACCTACACCTTGTACATGATGCATATCCCATAGTTGGCTATATGTATAATCTGGTAATTTTTCACATAGTCTCATGATATGGAAATCTATACCATCTTTAAGATCTTGACGTAATTGTGGGTCGTTAGTTAATACACCCTGTACAACTATTTCTAATTGAGAGTAATCTATCTCTGCTAACATACCGCCCACGAATCTGGTAACGAACATCTTCTTAACGTCCGATGTATTACCCCGAGGTAGTGTCTGTAAGTTAGGGTCGCTAGATGACAAACGAGATGTTACCGTAGACGTGTGATTAAGTTTATGATGTATGAGTCCTGTCTCAGTTTCTACTAAGACCAGCATTCCCTTCTTCTTACCTTGCTTATCTACAGACCAATAATATGTGCCAAGGTCTTTAGCTATACTTGTTTGCTTAGACAAAGCGTCAGTAAATGGTAGACCTAAATGTTTAAGATCGTCTATTACGTCTGCTGCTGTCGAGTACAAGGGTTCATCATATGCATCCGTGGAATCTCCTTTCCACTGTGGCTTTGGTTTAACGTAACCATCAAAGGTGAAGTAATGATCTTTCTTAGCACCTTTTGGTTTGTCATAGTCTGGTACTGATACCTGCTTAAATTTACCATGACCAGCGTTTTTACCACCTTTAAATTTGTTCTGAGCTAAATACCAGCGATCCTTATGCTTAAAAGCTCCTTCAGTTCCCTCTGGTATAGGCATAACGTATAACTTACCTGCTAGTATTACTTCACCAGAGTGAGGGTCTACTGGCTCTGTAAAGCCGTTACAGGTGAATAGAGGCCATGCTTCTTTCTTCTGAGCATATAAACCGTTTCCATTACCATCTGTATGTTGTACCCATTTCTCATACTTAGCTGTGCCACCAAATATCAAACATGATTTTTGTAATGGGCTGTTCCAGTTAAATACTAATTCAGGAGGTAACTCTGGTATAAATTGTTCTAATTCTTTTTGTGCTGCTGCTAACTCGGTTACTAAACCTTCGCGCATCTCTGCACCTTTTACAGCATCAACGTACATTCCGTTGTATTCCATCTCGGTGGTGGCTAATAAACCATCCATACGAAACTTCATCATTGTTCTAAATTCTTTAGGATGTTCTTGTAGCATCCTTTTGATCTGGCCTTTATAGATAAGCCATGTGTTATGTACGTCACCTACGATAACTTTACCGTCACCTATTAGGTAATCTGTTAATAGATTTTGTGGTATCTCTGATGTCTTATAACCATCTTCCCACATCTCCTTTACTGCATCTATCTTACAACCGCCACCATAGCTTTCTGCTATTTGGTTCATACTACACATCTGGACTTCTTGTTGCATACCACCCATAAGGTATTCTGCTAACTGTCCACAATATATAGTTCCACCTTTCTTGAGGAACTTAATTAATTCAGGTTCTTTCCATACCCATAATAGGTCAAACTTAGTGTTAAAACCAACGAGTACATCAATGTCCGAAAGATCTGGTAAGACGTTCTCTCTGTGCCACTCGTTATAGTACTTCTCTTGTGGCTGTCCACCATTGATAGAGTACCCGATCTGTACAATATAATTGCGTTCATCAAATGGCCCTGCTAGTCGTTTATTGTATATATGGTTCTCTACTTCTAAATCGAAGCTCATTACATTAGACATATTTTCTCCATAGTAAGAAGTCTATTATCATACTTGCTGCAAAACCTATAGCAAAACCTACTAATAATTCTATCATAATATACACGCTACACATATTACGCAGTACATAATAAATACTGTAAATAGTATGTGGTCTTGTTTAGTTGGTGGTTTACACATTACCCATCCCACCTTGCAGCGTAACCGCGCGCATCTATATGTGTGAATTCATCTCTGTAGTAACCAATACCTAACAAATGTGCATAAGGTAGTCTGTATAAAGCCATACGTACATCTTCTGGTGTATGCCCGTCTACTACAATATCTACTGCCTCTGCTGTCCAGTTATTTTCTTCTTTAACTACATGCTGTGATCCATCTGTACTACCTATAGATCTATTATAAGGTATACATCTACCGCAACTTGTTACATGTACTGTAGCTCCATTGAAGTAGTCTTTGATATATTCTAGTATCATAAGTACTGCTACACTTGGGCCACCTTTACCACAACAAGGGCAAGCTAACATAGGATCTGTTGCTTGTTTAAAATGTCTACTTTCGTTCATTGTCTTCTACCTGTTTAGCTAATTGTTCTAGTAGTGTATTAGCGTAAACTAATACGGCTATCATCATGTATGCTTCTGGCATACCTTCTGCTTTACCTATATCTAAAGCATATTTCATAGATACGTTTACATCTTTCTTTATAGCAAACATAGGTACTATCTGTTCCCTTAATTCTTCTGCTGTCATTGTTTACTCCTTTAGTAATATATTAAGAGCTGAGTACGTTGCAGCAAATCTTCAATAGCCTGCATTACTACCTACTGGTTTGACGTACCCACCTCTTAATATACTATTTGAAAGTACCCGTTAGTTGTCGTTCGACTTACAAACTGCGATTAACAGACTTAGTAACCAGTACTAAATCCCTAACGGGTACATTATTGCCTGACAAGATGGGTGTCAGGACTTTGTAGGCCGCAGCCTACTTCCCAGTACTACCAAACCCACCCACTCTATCTTCAGCGGAGTTTGTTTCTCCTACTGCTGTTTGGTATCTCTGGATAACCATTTGTGCTATACGATCACCTCGTATAAAATGATAATCTTCTGCACTGTTGTTAATGATAAGTACTTTAATTTCTTTCTTGTAGTCATTATCAATAACACCTGCGCCTACATCAATCCCTTTACAAGCTAGACTAGAACGTGGTTCTAACTTAGCCCATATGTTTCTGTTGTCTAATGATCCATCATTAAACCAAGCTATACCTGTACTAACAAGTTTTCTACTGTTAGCCGGTATGCATGTATCTTCTACTGCTGCTATGTCACAACCTGCTGCATGTGGTGTAGCACGATGTGGTAAGATAGCATCTTCTCTAAGTTTTATAAATTGCATCATGAGCCGCAAGAGCCTCCGTTACAGGGATCATTCCCTTCTATATATGTTTCACCTTCTAACCATTTAGCTTCTCCCCAAGGTATCTCTGTGATCGGCTGACCACCTCTACTACCATCTGGGTAGAATGTAATGCCTCTTAGTCTAGGTGCGAACTCTGATAATATATCAGCTAGTTCTTGTACTGTACTTTCGTTGTTTCCTTCAGTTCCCCATGCAGGCAGATTAAGTGTAGAGCTTATAGCCATATCCACGTAGTCTTGCATGTTGGCTTGAAATTCTATCCTTCTCCTAGGTTCCAGTGCAAGCTGGCTTGCTGTTTCGATACTTGTTGGATCAACCCCTGAATCGACAATGCATTTAGCTGTTGCGTCAAGGCAGTATTGATAGTTCCAAGTACTTCCTCCTGACAAGAACCTTCGCTTATATGCTGTTGCATATATAGGTTCGATACCCGTAGTAGTTCCTGCAAGTAGTCCGATGCTGCCTGTTGGAGCGATTGATCGAATTGCAACTGGGACAGGGATTCCCATGTAATTACAGAACTTGGTTGCTGTTTCTGTTGAGACTCTTTCATATACTTCCATCCACTCTCGTAGTTCATTTACAAACTCGTACCTGTAGCCACGTTTAAGTAACCATTCATGTACACCCATTAAACCTAAACCTATACGGTTATTCTTTGCTCTAACCTCTTTGATTAAGTCTGATGGTAAGTCTGCTTCTAGTAGACCACAACAGAGGAATATTGTCCCTAAGCGTACAACTTTCTCAAACTCTTCTATGGTGTCTATGTTAGCCATATTACAAGAGCCTATGTTACATACGTCACCATTGTCTTCACTGGTAACTTCTGTACATGCATTACGTCCTGTCTCGTTAGAATGTTTACCGAAGTTGAAACTAAATCCCGGCTCACCATGTAAGCAAGCTTGTCTAACATTGTCTACGTATATAGGGTGTTCACTTCTGTACATAAGCTCTCGCCAATGATCGTCGTAGTTCACACTAATGTTAGTCATATCTAAAGGAGCTTTATAATTAAAGTCTGCTTCCTTAGCCATTTTAACTGTCATAGGTTCTCCATCTTCATTGAATGCACCTTTAATAAACTGATGCTCCCAATCCTTTGCATGTAAGAACTCATGTACGTCACCATGCTGCCAGTTAAGGCTTGCATAGTTAGCAGTTCTTCTTGAACCACCTTGCATGACGTAGCGACCGTTATCGTTAACCATCATCATTAGAGGTACTGGGCCAGAAGCCTCACCACCTGTTCTACTTAACGGCTCACCTCTCGGTCTAAATATTGAGTAGTCGTTACCTACTCCACCACCACACATAGTAGCGGATACTGTTTCATACATTAGATCAGCCCAAGCCTCTCTAGTGTCTTCTTGACTTTTAAATATGAAACAATTGTTATAAAAGTTTGCTTCTCTACCTGCGTAGTAAATGTATCTACCGGCTGGTAAGAATTGCATTTTACGTATAACGTTACTAATGTTTATAAACTCACAGGAGTTCGTATATGGTCGAGCTATTTCTGCTAACATTGTGGCTTTTTCAGACCATGTTTGACCTTCATAATTAGCGTACTTCTGTGCAAATATATCTGCACCTAACTGTGTTCTAAATTCACTCATTTGCTTCCTAATTCTATTAATAGGTTAATGTAGTGACGAGCTTTCTTTAGATCTTCTATACCATTCTTTGATTTGTGTCTACTAACGTATTTAATTATGTTACCTTCGCAGAAACCTAATTCGTTAGCTAATGTATATTCTAAAGGTTGTATCTTCATATTCTTATAATGATTACCACCTTCTTGTACATCTAAAGCACTCATACGTAGCGTCCTATATCTGAGTTAAGTCTCATGTTCTCCTCACGGAGATCAGGTTGACCTTCTCTCTTTGTTTTTGTTTTAGGCATACTAAAAGCTCTTACATCCGCAGCCAGTGGATCATCACTTTCACAACCTATCATTATGATGTTATCACAGGCACCTTGCTTGCCAGTCTTGCTGTCTTTCAACATACCTTCCAATGGAAATAACAGGTTTGCTCCCTCGTTACTTACTTGGCTTGTTTGAAAGGTGGGACAGTCAAGTTTAACTCCAAGCTCTCTAGCCCACTTGTACAATGATTCAAGTCGTTGGTCTTCTCTCGTACCTTCTTTTACTGGATAACGTAAATTATCTAGCATATCAAATACGATCAGTCCTATATTCTCATGCCCAAGCTTTTCTAACATCTCGTCTATTTGGTAATGTGCCATACCATGTACGTCAAATACACGGATCTTTGATGGATGTCCTACGGCTTTGATGTACTCTTCGCGCATCGTACCTGCATCTTTTAATTCTTTCAGCTCACTACTTGTCTTACCTAACGCACTCTTGATTTGGTGCGCCATGATCCTTTGTCGTTTTGATTCGTTATTGAACCATACGATAAACTTATGTTCTTCTAACTGTGGTGCAATATGTGCATTAAGTTGTGTCAAGAATGTAGTCTTACCCATCCCTGGCCTTGCTGCTACGATATGTGCATCACCACCATGTATGTTTCTGTATGTCTCATTCATACAGTCCCAAGGCCATGTTAATCCTTCGTCATCGCCTTCATCAGCTATGGTATTGTCGTCTACGTCTGCAAACTCCATACTGGTGTTAAACTCTGTCTTCTTATTAGCTTCGTCTGTTAATGCATGTAACTCTCTGAGGAATTCAATCTCCTCTCCTGATTCATACTGACTAACAAGGTTAGCTACGTTTGTGGCGGCTTCTAATTCGATAAGGCTATTAATCATCATTGCTGTGATTTCTTCTGACTCATCTTCTTCCATGCGTTTAATTACTTTCTTGAAGTAATCTTGGTCTGAATCCTTCAGTTTCTTATGCCAATTCTCAAAGAACATCTTATTAAATACTTCGAAGTTAATAACCTCTTCTGTAGGACATAATTCAAAGTATTTACCAATATCTTTAGCTATGGAGACTGTTGTCTTATCCATACTGGCATCTGGTATGTAGCCACATATCTTATCGAATTGAGCCTTATATTTTATAATACGTAATAAGGCTATCTCAATCATACTTTCTCTCTAATGGCTCGGTTAAGTACTACTAGAGAAGCTTTGGTTTCTTTAAGCTTCTGACGTTGGTCTTTAATAGCAGCTTTATGATTTTCGATCTGCTGTTGTGCGTGTTCTATGTTGGCATTACAGGCGTTTACTGATACTTCTGCTTTTGTTTTTAGGTTAACTAATTGTGTTATACTAATTGTATTAACATCGTAACCGCTAACTGTTGTAATTGTTTCTGTTTTCATTTTTTGTTCCTTAGTTTTATGTATAGGTGCTGCTGATGGTCTATGTGTAACAGGTTCTTTAACTCTATATTCCCAACCTTCTTTCCAATTAAATGCTGGTGTTCGTTCACCAATGTACCATGTTCTATATCGTCTACCGAATGCATCGGGTTTACGTTTTTCAATAACTGCACCTTGTTTGTAAGCTTCTTCTATACGACACTGTTCCATACGTTCCCCGGCTGTAAATGTTTTCATACCCCACCTACCGCAAATGCTGGTGATAACGCTCTAGCTGAAGCTTTAATCACGGGTGCTTTACCTTGTACACCCTGACAGTTACTACAGTTACATTGTATGTCTGCGTTAATAAATGCTGTGATTTCTTCTTCAGTATATCCAAAGAGTCTACCCATTAAGGTTTGGTATTCCTTATTATCTTTAACTACAGTCTTACCATTAACGAGGTTATAGTAATCAACTAGTAATCCCCTGTTAGGTAGTAATGCAAAGACTACTGTACCCTCTTCTACTAACATAAAGCGTAAACGTTTGAGGTCTGCTATGTCATATAGGCGTTGGTATTGCTCTGGGTCTTTAGCTTTCTCAATGAGTCCCATAGGTTTTGTACCTGCTAGTACTAGGTCTAATTCACGACCTTCATGTGGTGCTATTTGTGATACTACTTCCCATACGGAATTAGTGTGTGAACTATAGTCTTTACCGATGTGTATGGGTCTGCCCGCATCATCTATTATCCGCCACAGCCCAGTCATTTCTTCTGTTACTTCGTACTCTTTATTAGCTGTAATATACCAATTACTTGCATATGTTTTTATCTTCATCCTTTTGCTCCTAGTGCAATAAATATGCACATTACTGTTGCGAATATAAATAGTAAATCTAATGTTGTGAAATTAATCATCTTCTACGATCTCCCAATCCCCACCATTTAGATATACACAATCTTCAAATAAACAATATATTTCATCACCAACGTCATCTATTATAGAGAACGCGAGTGCTTCTTCTTCAGGTATAACATCATATTCCTTGTTAGGTGTTAACCAAGGTTTAGTAACACCTAACGTAAATTTAACTTTCATTTAATTTCTCTCTTATCTTGTTGTCTGTTAAGTACTTGGGATCTTTACTAGACGTGATGTTTCTAACATCTGTAGTAAGTCCAAGACGCTTTCTAATGAGTGCTGCACCTTTAACTCCTGCTCTGTCGCTATCAAGCCACGTATATACGGTGTTGTACTGTGATAAGATGTTTGCTTGATAGCTTGAAATTTTTGTTCCAAGGAGCGATACGGTAGGTGTCTGCTTTCCCACTCTAATGGCTGACATAATGTCTTCAACCAATACAATTTTGCTATCGCCAGTTTTATCTCTTCTACTGTAAAACAAGACTTCACTTCTATCTCTGCTAGGTTGTATATACTTAGGCTTCTGTCCTTCAAGAACTGCTCTGCACTGGAACCATATAAGATTACCTGCTTTGTTGTATACTGGGAGCACAACTCTTCGCATAGCTTCTGAATAGCCGATATTATACTCTCGCCAGATAGACTCTGTAATTCCAGCCTTGTAGAGCCAACTTCTTCCTTCTCTTGGGATGTCGGTACTGAAGTCTCGTGGTAATGCAATGCTTCGTAATGGCTGTTTAGCGTGCTCATTTAAGCTCCTTATGTGTGCTAGTTCTGTTAATGATAACTTACCTTTTAGTTCAAAGGGGTTAGCTCCACATGCATTACAATATAAACTGTATGCTTTGTGTGAATGGTTAACAATAGCAGCGTTAGTGTTAGTACCAGCTCCACATTCAGGGCAATCAGCTCTTGTCTTGTGTCCTACTGGTAGGTTCTTTGCTGTCTCTAACCATGACATTCTCTTGAACCTCTAAGGTTATTTGCTCTTTGTTGTGTATCTCTTTAATGAGATCACCTACATCGTCTTCATTGTTGATATGTGGTTGTTCCTTCCCAAACATAAGTTCCTTCCTTTAATTGATAATAAATAGGTTGCCAATAAGTGGTCCAAACATCTAATAAATCCGTAGTATAATTTAGGATATGATGAGGTTTGCTTTCCATCATTGCCCTAGGACTCATTTTATTAACATCTCTACAATATTGTGCGTAATGTTCTGGACTTAGTGCATCATACAAAATTCTATGAGCCGTTTTCTTCTTAGTTACTTCTCTTAAATGTACCATAATACTTCCTCTAGTCAATATACTTAGAGCTGTGGACTCCTAAACAATACCCACCACCGTCCACATGTCTAAGTATACTAATTATTTAACTAAGGGAGCTGTTACACTCCCTAAAGGTAAAGCTTACAACTCTTCCAAGTCGATAGCATCAAGGTCTACATCTGCTGGAGGATCTAGTTGATCTTCCGTTACCACAACCTTCTCTACAGGTTTACGGTTAGCTGGGTCAGCTTTGAACTGAGCGGCTTTAATAGCATCATCAAAGATACCTGCTTGCACTGCTGCAAGTAGTTGACCTGTGTAGTTCTCTACATCTGCTTCAGGTACGTTAATGCGGGTAGCATTCTTTACACCTACTGCTGATAGATCAAGAGTTACACGACCAAGACTTAATGTTAGTGCTTGTGGAGCACCTTCTACTTGGCGACGGTTGCCGTTCTTACAAACGATAGCGTCACGGGCAGCTTCAATACTTAGCTTGAATGATGGAACACCACCGCTACCTGCTTTGTTATTGTTTACTACTGCTAGTGCTGCTAGTGCGCCTAAATCGAACGCTGGTGTTGCTTCTACTTCTGACATATATTTTTCCTGTATGTGTCGTTATGTTAGTGAGCTAGTCTAACGGGTCAGCTCGTCGACGAGAAGAACCTACTTCTCTATGGAGTACAACCTCTGTCTAGGTAAGACGAGATTAGTGCTTCAATCTTCACGTAGCCGTTATTAATTATTTGTTGTTTATAATCTTTGGCTGCTTGTAAATGTTTCGGGGATTTCTTTGCTAACTTTCTTTCTGTTTTGGTTAATTTATACATTGTATCCCATCCTGTTTGCGTATGTACCTGTAACAGCTCTGCGTGTTATAAGTACTGGTTTATTGTTATGACGTTCACGCCAGTTATCTGTACCATGAGTACTATGATTATATTCAGTACGATTAGCACCAGTAAAACTCTCTGGATGTCGTGGACCTTCTTTACCTCGTGCTGTTAGATTTGTTTCTGGAAAAACTGCGTTTGCTTTTAATGTCTGTTTCATAGTATCTCCTTAATGAATTTGGTGAGCCTTTTAACGTCATGCTTAGGACGGGTTCTGACCTTTTTATGTCGTGTCTAGGAGCTTATTGTTCTACGAGGTAGTTGATACAAACCGACATAACCCTCTATACAATTGAGATTATAGAGCCACAATGTATTAACAAAGCTCTTTAGTTCGCTCCTTCAGTTCTCGCTGAACAAACGAAATACTTCTGCGCCATGTATCCGCAGATAAAAAAAAAAAGTACTGTAAGCCTTCAACTAGAGCTATGGTCTCCGTTGTAGAGAGGCTTTCTGAAGACTTACAATACTTAAATAGTATTCACGCCCCACTTAGGAGCGCGAAGATAATAATTAGAACTACTAAATTGGATGCGCTATCAATCGCAGTCCATAAGCGCGACTTCCTAGAGGCTATCTCTGTGTATATCTTGAAATAACCTAGTAGTGTTGTCGAACAAAATATAGTTAGTAGTAATACGTAAAGGTTCATTGTAACGAACCCGGCTTAGTCATACCGCGACTACCTATACCAAATGGTCTGGCATCTGCCGCTGCGGCTGTTTTTTCGTGATCATTGATACGGGCGTTTAAACGTTTACCCGCTTTGCGGTTGCGTTTGGTGGTGGCTTTATATTTTATTTTACCATCACCTGCTAACCATGCTAGATTAAACGGTTGGTTAGCAGGGTTTTTAGGGTGTTGTTGTATTTTCACGGTATTCTCCAGTTAATAAATAAGGTTAGTTGCTGGTACGCGTACACTCTCCTTTCAGAGTAATGGAGGTCTCGCCGTATTTAACGTACCAGTAACTAAATTAAGTTTACTTTGGTGTTATGTTATAGTTTGATTCAAGATAATCTATCACGTTACTTAAATTTACAAGTCCCATATGCCAGTCAGTCTGTGGGATTGTATCATCTTCCATAATTTCTTTAGCTTTAGTAAATAGTTCATGATTTAATTTACTTACTGACTTCGGATGTTTACTACCAACTTGTACCATAATATCTCCTATGAAAAGATGTATGAGGACTCTAGTGCCTCGTTAATGTCGTAGGTACCACGAAACTTCGGAGTACGTACTTGATTTGAACCAACACCCATGTTTTTACATAGGTTCTCTAATGCATCATACTCATGTACTGCTACGAATTCTTTACGAATTACTGTCGCTGTATCAAAGTATGTAGCTGCATGTGAGCCAATGGAATCATGTATTGTTACAAGATCGTGACCACAACCATTAACCACCATACGTAGGTGTGTAGCATCAATGCTGTGTATGAAGTTAGGAGCCATTGCCCCTATTGATTTAATTTCATCTAATGGTAGTGGATGCATGTTACGTACTAATGCATTGAACACACCCGCACGTACTCTGTTAACTTCTAGGTCTCTGTACTCTGTAGTAGCCACAAAACCATCTGCTGTAGTCCATTGGAACTTCTCGCGTCCAAACTCTAAAGCAGATTCAACACGACTCTTCACAGCCTTCGTGAGCGTCTTCACAGCGGCAGCTTTAAACTGCATGGCTTCCACATAGGCTTTACCAATTTCGTTGGCCACAGCCCCATTCTCGTGCTTAGAAACGAGGAATTTGTATACCCCATTCTGTACGGTAACTTCACCAGCACCATAGCCAGTAATCATTACACCATCTTTAGCCATAGAACGTCCGTACTTCATCATAAGCTTCACAGCTTCAGGCGATAGAGCTTTAGACTTAGTAGCTTCAGTAGCAACGATACCATAGATGTCCAGAGGATCATCATCGTGAGTACTAGCTGTGCAGTTAACTGTCTTAGCTGTCTCATAGTTACGAGTAATAGCAGACATATGTTGTAAACCATTACACGTACCATCTTGATGGCAAACAAGGTTCGACTGTATATCACACACAGCATCACCTCTTTCAATTAACAATAGGATGCGCTTTAGTTCCAATATTGCAACAGTTGCTTGAAACACATCCGACTTAGGCCAGCGAGTAGCGACATCAATGTGATCATTGATAGCATCAAAGTCACCACAGTCAATGTACTGCTCAATACAAGCGAGCCTATCATTATAACTAAGCTTGTCATGACCAAGGCAATTAGCAACATGCAAACAAATCGCATCAAGACCAGTAGATCCAAGAGGCATAGACTCTGCGAACTGGAATGCTGCTTTACAGAAGTCAGTTCCTTGAGGTGTAAGTAGTCCTCCTCGATAGTACATACGACCACGTGAATCCATCGTAACTGGAAAGAAGAAACTTTCTTTCTCGTATCGAGGTAAGGTAATCTCGGTGTACATCCGTTCTTCTTCAACTGTTTCATAGTCAGCGTTATCCAGTAGGTCATAAGCTGTATCAATCATAGCAGGTGCTACAATGAACTTAACAGCTTGTAGTGTGTTTACAGCATCAAGTACTGGTTGGGCTATAGCATCACCAGTAGCAGGGTTGCCCTTGATGAGTTTAAGTCCAGCGTTAGTACCGACACCATTGAGGTTATCAGTCCAGTCCATGGGTTGGTTAACCAAAGGACGACACAACATATGAGAGTTAGAACGTAGATGTTTCGTAATATCCATCATGAGTTCTAAGAACGACTGGCACAACTTTGTAACTTTACCCGTCTGGGTTTCACCCTCTTCATCGACGTACTGAATAGTGGTACGTTTATCAGATAGTATCCACAAGTCACGCATATGTTCAATAAACTTAAGACATAGGGTTTGAGTATCTTTCTTGTCCCACTCTTCATTGAACTCATCCTTTGCCCAGTCCATAAGAATAGATGCTAATAACACCTCTGTTGTATGGCCAGTCTCAATAGTAGTTTGCAGTACAACACACCATACAGCTAAGTTCTTAGACTGTACCTTAGACTGCTTCTCACCACGGTTGTCTAGATAAGATACAATATATTTACCAGTTACTAGCTCTGGCATTGAAGATAAGTTGTCATTGATGTACGAACGAGCTACTTCCCGCGCTCCAATGCGATCGTTAGCATCATGACGTTGTTGGTTAATTTCAGCTTCAATACCAGTTGAGATAGAGTTAGCTATTGCTGCGATTACTTGCTTGTTAGATGAAGACATAATAATAATCCTGTAAATAAAGAATGAGTACTTTAATTCGTTGTTGTTGAAGTTCCAGCTCGGCTGGCTATCCAGTTACGAGCTTGGAACAGTTGGTAGTACGTGGTTAGAATAACCATTGGTAGAGGATGTAAGTTAGAGCTATCGCAATAACTAACTCTTCAAAGGTTGGTGGACGGATACTTCTTACAACATAGTTCATTGCATTACCTCAAAGAGTTGTGGAAGTAAACCTAACTCATTAAGCTTGTTAATAGCTTTAGGTAGGTCTTCAAGTTTAATCATTAACTGGGCATGATGATCACCAAAGGTAGACAACCATGCACCATCTCCATAATAAGGATCATCAGCGATGATAGGTTCTGGATACTGATAATAACGTCCGCCCTCTGGACAATTCTCAAGGTTATAGACATCAAGATCAATAGGATCAAAGTGTATAGATACAGTATTCATATCATTCTCCCAAATAAGATATATGAGCAACTAACAATATATATGTTAGTGCAAGCAAAGGTTACGAGTGCTTTATGCACCCAAGTTAGATGTGTTGGTATATCAGATAAAATAGACATATTAAGTCTCCAAGTAGGTGAGATAGATAATGTAAGCAATAACATGATAGTTATACATTAGAAGGGTATCTCCTTAATAAATGTAGGTTAAAGGTAAAGGTTTGCAAGCTCTTGTAAAGGATGAGACATACGAGACATACCATTGGTTAGTTTTCGAAACTGTTTATTATTAAGTAAACAAACAGCTTTTAATCCCTTACTGTATAGTAACTCTTTAGGTACAAAGATTATACCATGTACGTCTACAATAGATTCATTTACAGAGGATAAACGATAGCTAGACATCTCAATAGATACACAATCATCATGTATATCCTGTACAAGTAATGTAATGTTAGTACATGACTCACATCCATATGCATCAATGTTCCAATCTTTAATACATACATCTTGTAGGACGTTGATAGTAGCTTTAGTAAATTTAAACATAGGTAATACTCCAAAGTTAATAAGCTACAGCAGGATTGCTGTACCCACGATAGGGTAGCCGAAGCTACCCAAGAAGGTTATTTGTTAAGAAATGAGTAGATCTCTCTACTCATATCTTCCATACATAACCATTCAAACTCATCAAGGTTAACATCATAACGACGTAAAGACAGCGTAGCTTGTGGATACTCATCTTGGAGTTCACGAGCTATTACTTTAGCATCATCTATATCTGTGTAGAGTTCACAGACAATAGAGTTGTTACAACGTAGGATGTAACCTTGGTTAGATAATGTAGTCATAGGTAATACCTTTAGTAAGTAATTAAGATGTAGCACAATTGCTACACCTACGATAGGGTAGCCGAAGCTACCCAAAGGTGAGTTAGAATGGTAGACCATGACAGTCCACAGTGTAACCAGTCTCGAAGTAAGCTAAAGCTTGTTCCAAGGTTAGGTTTTCAGTACGTATGTATGTACCTTCTTTAGTAGACAGGTCACACCAGATACGATCATCAATGAGGATGTTTATAGAATTAGACATAGGTAATACCTTTAGTAATTAAGTGTAAGTAAGTTAATACACAAGAAGGATTTCAGGTGTATCAAAAAGGAGACA
>CEPZ01018306.1_pt1 | contig 32599 bp, 36 predicted proteins | sample 530461 | NCBI WGS metagenome assembly CEPZ01 (sample SAMEA2620106, study PRJEB7988) | marine metagenome | isolation source: saline water (ENVO:00002010), including
AAGAAATAAAAATATTTTCAAAAGAATATTGATTATAATAATAATTATATTATTAATTGCTTGGGTTATAGATTTAATTATATGTTATGTTAACTTTGTATGGTTAACAGTGTTTATGAAAGCATTATTTAACTTGATTATAGAAACAATGTCGTCTACTGATTATGTAGGTCAGGTGATGCTTGGTATTATTGCATTATTATCTATAATCCTATTATGGAATGTAATTGAGCTTATTATAAAATTATTTAAGAAAAAAAGATAAGATTAAATAAAATTAATAATAACAATTCAAAATAAAAAGAGGTGGAAGATGAAAGGAAAAAACCTTCATTGGAAAAAATATTGGAATAATACTAAGAAAACTTGGTCAGTTATATTTAAAATAATTTTATTAGTAATAGGTTTTGTTAGTTTATTTGATCTTATGCCTCAAGCTTATGGTATAGTTGATGATGTTTTAACTGCTTATGTTCTTATGATATTTTGGCTTGAACTAGATATTACAAGGTTAATGTTTGGAACAAGAAATAAATTCTTAGACAAAGTTACAATAGGTACATTTTATGTATTAATAGTAAACACTTTTGTACAATGGGTAAAAGTTATAGATATAACAGATCCTGTAATTATCAATACATATGGTTTTTTAAGCAGAAATCTTCCTAATATGTTGTCAAGTGCAGTTAAAAATGCATTCTTATTTGTACACAATCCTGCTAATTCACAATTATTTAGTTTATTATCAAGCTATATTGGGTTCGGAATATTAGGTTTAATTATATTATACATGACATTCTTTGTTAAATTTAAAGATAGATCTTTGATTTATTCTATTAGTAGTATTTTTATTAAAAACAGAGAGTTCTGGGATAAAATTAATGATTTAAAAGAAAGAATAAAAGATGCACCAGTTAGAATAATTTTAGTTACAATAACAGTGCTCATAATTTATCAATATGTATTCTTACTTATAACTCAATGGTTTTTAATAACTCTTGGTAAAACATTGTTTATATTTGCGATTTTATATGCACTAAAAGATTTAAAAAGTAAAAAATCAAAAACAGTAAATAAAGCAGGTAAATTTGATGATATGTTCCTTAAATGGGTAACTGATCATTTAACAGATAAAAGTAAAGTATACCTTGCATTTGGATTGTTATTAATTTTACATTATATGAGTGATTTATCAACATTCTTTATACCATTTTTTACAGGAGTAGAAGTAAGTGGTTATTTTGTAAGTTTGATGGGATCACAAGCTTATACACCATTATTTAGTTTAATTACTACAGATTTAATATATGGAATTGTAGAAACATGGTGGGTATATGTATTTAGTACAATTGGAATATTGACACTAATCCTGCTTCCAATGATACTTTTATTTTTTACTCTAATGAAAGTTAATTTGAAAAGAATCTTAGACAATAAACGTATACAAGTTGTTTTAAACATATTCCTAGTTGGAATTGTTGTCTTTTTTATGGGACCATGGGTAAAACAATTAGTAATTAAAAGTGCAGGTATACAAGGTGTTAATTTTGTAACAGAATTAGTATCGTCAGCTTCATATTTTTCAATATATTCTTTGTTTATAATATCTTTTGTATTATTAGCTGCTTTAACATTATTAATAGTTATTTTAAGAAAAAATGTATTTTCTAAATATTTATTTATTATTAGTTATTTAATTAGTTTATCTTATTTAGGACAATATGTTTGGAACTATTTCCAATCATCAATAGTATATCATACAGATATTATTATGTATTCAGGAAATATGTTTTTATCAATTGTGTTTTCAATATTATTATTTGTTGAATTTTTATTTTATATTGGAGGATTTATATTACTTTGTTATAAATTTTCATTATATATTATAAGAAATATAATCAAAGAAATAATAACAGATGCAAATATTATAATCTGGACATTTCTATTTTTAGCAACTCCTATTTTGATTATGTATAACATAAGTATAGCGACTTTAACTTGGGCATCAATTTCAATTTTAGTATTGTTTGTATTTACTTTTGCAATGTCAAGATATCTTAAAGGAAAAGAATATAGAGATGATTATTTATTAGGGCTTGGAATAATAATAATTACATACCAAGTAGGATTAGTAATTATGACAATATTAAGCAAAGGATATGCTTTACAAGAACAAATATTAAACTTTATGCAACCAATAATTATCTTTATCCTTGCATTCTTTGTATTATTATTCTTTGGAGTAAGGGTTAAAGTTACAAATTTAAATTTTAAAAAAGTAATCTTTACAATAATAAGTGGTATTGTGTTTGGAGCTTTATTCTATGCAATAAATGAACCTACATTATCTTTACCAAGCAAAACAATAATTATTGTGTCAATATTTACTTTATTTGTTGCTTTAGCTGAAGAAATGTTGTTCAGAGGAATATTGTTTAGATTAGCTCAAAAAGCATTTTCTTATAATAAAGCATTGTTCTTGCAAGCATTTGTATTTGCAAGTGTACATTTCTTTAGTGTAAAACAATTATTCCAACATTATACAATAAATAAACATTTTTTAATCAGTTCTGCTCCGTGGATGATGGTAATTTATTTTGTATCATTAACTGCATTTGGAATAATGGCAGGATTATTTACAAGAGGGAAACTTGATAAACAAAGTAGAATTATTTATCCAATGATAATGCACTGGATTGTTAATATAATTGTGTATCTGTTGTAAGTTAGTTTTGTATTTATTGTAGTTTAGAAATTTAGTACTTTATTTAACTCAGATTTAACCCTAGTCTCAAAATCAATAACCTTTTCTCCTTCTTGTTTTTCTGTAGCCAAAGCTTTGATTAAATCTTTTGTTAATTGTTCTTCTTTATCAGGCAAAAGGTTTTCAACTTTAATCTGACCAATGTGTTGCCTAATTAAATTTGATTCTAATTCTTCTGTACTTGTTTTAGTATCTATTTTAATTTCTTCAAATTCTTTTGTTTTTAACATAGAAGTGGATTTCATTACAAAATAAGCAGATTTTTGATATATTTGGTTAAAAATAGATTTCCAATCAATATCGCTAACTTTGCCGTCTATAATACCTTTAACTCTAAGAGTGACAATTGTATTAATAAATTCATTATTTTGTATTTCATCTAATAATTTTTGTTTGATTTGTTCAGGTGTTAAATGATGAGATTCAATAATGATTGATTGATGATTATAAATTTTAATTTGTTCATATTTTAAGTTTGTGTTTTTTGTTTCAGGATCATATTCAACAATATAAAAACCACCACAACTAAATTGTTCTAATTCTCTAAAGTTGTTTGGAAATAATGCACCAGGATAAACTATTTTTCCATAACCATCAATATCAAATTCTTTTATATAATGAACATGACCTGCTGCATAATAATTAAAAGATTTTGGTAAAAGAGAAAGTGGTTGTGTTCTAATTTTTTCTAATTCTTTTGGTTTAAGTTCATCAATTGCTGAATGAAACATAAAAATCTTATACCCTTGCTCCTGTTCAAGGTTTTCTGTGATAAGTTGTTCATAATATTTTTTTTCAAGCATACCTTTCTTTCCCAACATACCTGTTATCTTTGCATTTGTTTTTGTATCAATTGTGAATCTTAATTTTAATCTTTTATCTTCAGTAACATTACCATTAACAACATTAATTATTAAACCTGCTTTTTCTAAAACACTTAACATGGTTTTACCACTTGGAGAAAAATCATGACTTCCAGGAATAGTATAAACAGGAATTTCTTTGTCTTTTAATTGCTTTAGTTTGATTGTAACTTGTTTTAGTCTGTCAATTGCTGGGAGCGATGTGTTGAACAAGTCACCTGCAATTAAAACAAAGTCAACTTGTTGTTCAATACATTTATCAATTGATTTTGAAAAAGCTTTTAAACTAATATCTCTAAGTTTTTGATCTTTCCAAGATCCTATGTGGCAATCTGCCATGTGTGCAAACTTCATCATTTGTTTTAAAAATACTTAATATTTATAAAGATTTAGTTACTTGATTATTTAATTAATACAACAGGTACATACAAATAAGTACAAATAAGAAAAAATAAAATTAGAATATTTACTTAAAATGAGGTTCTAACCCCTTATCTCTTAATTCTTGACAAAAAGAAACATCTGAATGATATGTAAAACCTAAGTCAGAAATAGGTCTACTGAATGTAAATAAACCATTACTGTAAACTGTGATTTTTGAAAGTGATGAAAAATAATCCATATTTCGAATACTAACATGAGGATAAAAATCCTTTGGTTCAATTGATTCAAATTGTTTTGAAATGTTCATAATTTTATTCCAAATTCTTATTATTTGATCAAGATCTGTTAATAATAAATCTTTATTTCTGTATCTTGATACTATTTGTGTGTTTGATTCTGTTTGACTTAATATATCTTGATTTTTATTATAAATAGTATACACAATCTCACCTAAATCCTGTCCTTTAAAATGAATCTTATTAAGGTCATTAGAATCGTGAAATTCAGATAAATAAAGTTTTTCTATAATTTGGATTTTGGATTTATCAGATTTATCTATGATAGAATCATATTCTAGTATTAATTTAAGTGGTGCTAATTTCTTAGAATCTGCTTTAGCTTGGTCCAAAATCTTCTCAAAATCACCAAATAAAGTGCGTGTTTCAGAGATACAATAATTAGACATTCCTTTATTTGAATTTTTCATAAAATCCCTCCACTTACTTAATTACTACATAAGGGTAGTTAAAAGAGTATATAAATGTTTCGATAATTCAAATAAAAAAAATAGAAAAAAGACAAGTTATGAGCTTAGTTTTTGTGTAACATTTTCCCAAGTTTCATTTTGGTAAAGGGCTAAAGTTGCATCATAGTCTTTTAAAAGAGACCTTGTTTTTTTATCTAGTAAGTCTATCATTCCTGCTGCACTTGTTTGTCTATATACTTTTAGTTTTACTTCATCTAAAACCTTGATCAAACCATTAAGTTTTCTTTTTAGGTTTAATGTGCTAAATCTTTTATACTTATCACACAAAAGCAAGAATCTCTTAAAATGAACTATAAAATAATCAAACATTTTTTCTATATCAACCAGTTCTTTTCTTGTTTGTTTTAATGTGGATTCAAATATAGGCTGGTATTTTTTTATTGTTTCAACTAATTTTATCAAGAATTCTGTGACTTTTTGTCTATATTGAGTTATTAATTGTTTTTGTAAAGCAACATTTGTTTCAACTAAATCTGGTTTTTTAATGTATTTAATAATATTCTTTTCTTTATCAAGAATATCATCTATTAATTTGTTTACAACAGCTTGTCTTTGTTGAAGCTCTTTGAGTAAAAGCATTGTTTATCACCTTTTTTGTTTATTTGTTTGTTTATTTGTTTATTTTATTCATTTTTGTAATATAATATTCACTTATTCATACATTTATATAAACATTTCTATGAATTAGGAATTAATTCCACTAAAATCTGTAACTGTTTGTGGTTTTGGATTTGGTAATGTTTGTTTAAGGGTTTTGTGTTGGTTTTTGTTTTGTTTTTGTAATTGTTCTTTAACAACTTCATCAAAAAATGGAATCTTGATTGGAATAGCAAACTTAGAAAAGTTAGATGTGATTATTGCTTCGCCTTTGTCCAGCGACGCTATATTCCTATTATCTGTAGATAAATCTTGTGCAGAACTCTCAATAATTGCCTGACGTTCTGGTTGCATTTCTATACCCATAATTATTTTTGTATTCATGTTTGCAAGTATTTGTCTAGGAATCAGGCTTGGTAATTGTGTGATTGCTGTTAAGCCTATTTTAAACTTTCTTCCTTCTCTTGCAATTGTTGAAAAGATATTGTTGCCTCTATCTAAGATATCTTTTCCAAGAACACGTGGTGCTTCTTCAAGTACAATAGAAATTACAGGTTTTGATGATAATTGATCTTTAGTTTTATAATATTTATATTTTGAAAAGATTTCACTTGTAACCATACTTCCAATCAAGATCTCAACTGAACCCGAGAATGAAGATGTATCAATAATTACAATTTTCCCTTGCTCTAGTTCATTGCAAATATCGCTTATGGTGGTTTCACCTGAATAATCATATTTAAAGATACTATTAGCTACAATTTTATTCTGCTTACTAACTAAATCTAAGTTTAATAAAGACATAATTGTACGTCTAACAACTGCAATGGTTCTTTGATCATATGAAAGGTTAAGTAGTTTTTCAAGAATAATTGCTTCTATCCATTTTTCTTTATATTGTTTATAATAAGAACTTAATGATTGTTGTTGAGGATCAGATAAATTAATAATGCCTCTAAAATGTGAAGGTTTTAATAATTTTAAATTAATAATCAAAGATCTTTGTCCTACAGGAGTTTTATTAGAAGTATAATAAATTATTTTATCTTTATTAGTGTGGTCTTTTAATCCAAGATCGTTTCTTCCAAAATATTCATCATGTGGATCAAGAACAAGCATTCCACAATAATCTTTGTTAACACAATTCCAAAGTATATTTTTTAATAATACACTTTTACCTCTTCCAGTAGTACCTGGAATAAGAATATGATGAGAAAATACTTTTTCACCATCCAAGTTTATATTAACATCAAGTGTTTTTGAACCAGACCTTAGTTTTCCAAATAAAATTGATTTTTTAGGCATTGATAAAAATGATAAATCTTCACTTGTAATTTCTCTTACTTGTGAAAAGAATTTAGGTAAAGTTTTGCAAAGAATTGCACCCTTTCCACCAATAAAAATCATTGGTTTAAGTAATGCTAAGTTATAATTTCTTAGTTCAGGCTCAAGAAACTCTAAATCTGTCTCTTGTTCTAATTTTAGTCCAGACATAAGTTCTAAATTTTGTTGAGATATCTGAGAACCAAATAAAAGGTCATAAACTTGCATTAAAACCTTGCCTGTTGGAGTGTTTGCAATCAAAAGTTCACCTAATTCAATCTTTTGATCAGATTTTTGTCTAATAATAATCTTACCAAAATCCCCTGATATCACTTGTCCTTTTATCATAGATATATATAGCAAAAAAAAGGATGTATTTAAAGACTTATATATTATAAAATAGAAAACTATAAATACATTATGAAATATTGAAAATTCATGGGGAAAAAGGGTTTTACAATACATATTGATGAACAAATAGTAGATAACTTTCGTACATATTGTAATCTAAATGCATTAAAAGTTAGTGCAAAAGTTGAATTATTGCTTCAAAAAGAATTAAATAATGCTAAAATCAATCCAACATTAGTAGAAATGTTTGAAAAGATTCTTGATGGACAAAAAATTCTAAGAATTCATAAAACTAGTGGTCAGACAAAGGTAACTGGAACAAAGGAAACAATAGTAACAAAAGAAACAACAGGAACAAAAGATATATCTATGACAAAGGACAAACCAATAATAAAATCAATAACAGAGGAAACAGAAACATTAATAGGAGAAAAAGATACAAAAGAAGAAGAAACTAAAGTAATAAAAAAAGAAGTGTCAGAAGAAAAATCACAACAACAAAAGAATGTGCCTACAATTGAACATTTGAAAAGAATGAAGAGTATATGACCTTACCTTCTTTTTGCTTCTATCTTCATGATCTCATCCATATCTTTGACAGTTATTGAACAACCATGAAGCTTAATACCCCAAATAAGTGCATGTAAAAGTATTTTTTTGGGGTTTTTTAATGAAATGGGTTTATATCTATCTAATAATCCTTTTTCATAAGCATAAATAACTAATTCCATTGATCGAATCATTCTTACATTTTTTGTTAATGATTGTAATTCATTTAATGCTTTTTGATTGATTTTTATTTTAGAATGAAGTTTTTTTTCAAAAATCCTTGCCATTACTTTTGGCTCTTCAAGAATTAATCTAGTTGTTCTTTCGTCTATAGCAACAACATTAGACCCAGTTTTAATAGCAATAGCAACTGCTTCAACTTCACCACCATGAACAACTTTTAAAGGTCTACCTTTTATAATAAAAACAGAATTAAATAATTCAAACAGTTTATTTTCTAAATCAAAATCCTTTTCAGGAAACACAGTTAAAAGTTTTTTTTCAACAAGTTTTAATGTTTGCAATGCTTCAAACTGAAACTTTTTTGTTTTTTCTAAGGGATAATCAATTAATTCTTTTTTTACCCTTCTTCCAATTATAAATTGTCCTTTGAATTGTTTTTTTAGAGGATCAATTAACCAAAGTATGTTATTCATTGCCAAATTGATTATTGGTCCTGAATCAAATACAATTGCTTTCATATTGATTTTATTTTATTTTTAATAATGAATTTTATATAAACTATTTTCCCTGGATGGGTAGTAGGGGAAGTGGATTTGGTGGGAATATTACCTACTTAAATAAACTCCTTGTAAATGCGAGCCTTTTTCTTATATCTGTTGAAATCTTTTCCCTATCAAAAACTTGGGTATTACCAATATAACTCATAAGTTCCCATTTTGAGACTCCCATCAAATCAGCTGCTTTAGATGCAGAAACTCCACCTTCAAATAATTTAAACCCTTTTTTTAATTTTGCTTGATCAATTACTTCCTGAACATAAAGCTTTAATTTTTTATCTATTGAAGATAATAATTTGAATAACTTTTTAATTTCTTTTCTATAACCTACAAAATGATCTTTTCTTAAATGGTCTCTTGCATTCATAAGACCTGCCATAAGATTTTTGTAGATAGTATCATCTGCATAACATCTCATAACTAGCTTGTATAATGCATAAATTAAAATTCCAATGGAAATAGAATCTTCATCCTGAAAAACTAAAGAATCTTTAGTTGTGTAATTACTTAGCTGTTTTAGTTCAAAAACATCTTTTTCTTCCTTTACTCTTAGAATTTCAATTACTTCCTCTAGAACCTCTAACACATCTCTTTTTATTTCAATCTTCATAAGAAGATTTATATAGATTAATATATATAAATGTTTGCATGGAAAAGAATATTGGAAATAACATAAATAACATGAAAAAAAATATAAATAATATTGGTAATAATATGGAAAATAATATAAGAAACCCTGTTGTGAAGGATAAGTTTTATGAAGCTGAGAAAGACAAATTGGTATCTCAAATTAAAGAATGCTTTTTGTCTAAGTTTGGTCCAAAAGAATTACCTAAAAAGAATAATTTGTATAATATTTCAAGTACCAAAAATGTAATCTCTTCAATTGTTCCACATGCAGGATACACCTGTAGTGGAATGTGTGCAGCATTTGTTTATCTTGAACTATCAAATAGAATAAAATCTACATCCGAATCAAGAGAAAACACAGTAATAATCATAGGAACCGATCACACAGGACATGGATCTGGTATAAGCATGATGGATTGGAAAACACCATTAGGTATTGTTAAAGTTGATAAAGAATTTTGCAAGACTTTGATTGAAGATCCTAATTCTGGATTAATTATAAATGAAGTTTCTCATACTAATGAACATAGTATAGAAGTTCAATTACCCTTTTTGCAGTATATTTACAACCACATACATGGTCAGGATTTTAAGATTGTACCAATAGTAATCAGTAATGAGATAAACTATGAAAAAGTTGCAAATGATATATTTAAAATTGTTTCTAAAAATTTAGAACAAAAGAATTTTACAATTATTGTAAGTGGAGATTTTGTACATTATGGTCCTGCATATGAATATGTTCCTTTTGGGGAATGTATTAATGAAAAAAATAAAGAGATTATTACAAAAATACAAAAATTAGATAATAAAGCAATTAATTTTATATTAAACAATGATTCTAAAGGTTTTACTGAATTCTTAAATAAAACAAATGCAACAATTTGTGGAAGATTTGGATTTAATATGTTAATTAAATTAAATAAATTGTTTAAATTAAAAGGAAAATTATTAAAATATGAAACTTCAGGAAATGTGTTTAAAGATTATTCTAATAGTGTAAGTTATGCAAGTATTTTATTTGAATGAATATCAGAATGTAAATAAAAAGAATAAAATTGTAAAATTAACTACTTATTTTAGATGAAGGAATTCAAAAAAATAAGGATTTTATATGCTTAAATTCCGCAATATTTATATATAAAAACGTATAAAATATATATTGTTAGTTTAATATTTGAACAAAATTAAAAAAAGAGGTCTAAATAATATTTTTTAATTATATGGAAAATAAATAATAGATTATAATGTTATGATAATTACATTAAGTCTAATATTAAAAGGAGGGGATAAGTTTGAAAATAAAAAATTTTACAGAATTAGACGGAATTTTAAAAAATTCATTTAAAAATTTAAGAGAAGAATCCAAAAATAGTGATGGTGCATTACAAAAACAGATAGATGCTTTTAGTAAAAAAGTTGAGAATTCTAATAAATCATTGAATAGTCTTGAAAAAAGTACTAAAGGTTCTTTAAAAGATTTTGAAAAGAGTATAAAAGAGTTTAAAAAAGAGTTAAGTGATTTTAATAAATTACAGAAAAAGAATTTAAATGAAAGTGATAAAAAAGTAAGTTCTAAACTTGATTCTGTTAATAAAATAATTGCAACATTCAAAAAAGATGTTATAAACATAGTTAAAATTATTAAAACAAAAGCAGTAAGTCAGGAAGTGTTTGATAAAAGAATGAAAAGTACAGATGAAAACACTAAAAAAATAGGAAATTATATTAAAGAAATAATTGGTTTAAGAGACCAAATATCAGAACAATTTGGAGAAGTAGGATCAAATAAAAACAATATTTCTGTTGTTAATTCAAAAGTTAATAAATTACATGGAATGTTTGAAAATCTTGGACAAAGATTGTCAGGAATAGATGAATTAGGAAAAGAGATTAAAAGTTTAGACAAAGCAAGTGTTACTTCTGAAAAATTTAATGAAGAAATAAAAGGAATGTATGAACAAATAAAAGAAACAAAATCAGAATTAAATAGTAATGTTAAAGAAATGAAAAGTGAACTTAAAGAAATTAGAAAAGAATTAATAAGTGGTTTAAAACACGTCGATAAAATCAGAGATATAGAAGGAACTGTAAAAGAAATAACTAAAAGGGGAGCAAGTGAAGTAGAATTGAGAGAATTAAAAAGGACAGAAGAAAGTGTTTTAAAAGGTCTAAGAGATGAAATAAAAGAAATTAAAAAGGAAGTTGCAACAAAAGAAGTATTAAATAATGAAGTGACTAGATTAAAAGGACAATTGAAAGATCTAAAATTAACAATTGGTGAATGGAATAAAACTATAAATAAAGAATTAAAACTACAATCACAAAGTGGAAAGTTTATGAAAGAAGTTGCATCAATTTTTGATGAAAAGAAAGAAACTCAAAGAGAATCTAAAAATATATCAGAAATGGAAGAAATAGAACTTGATTTAAAAGAAATGGATGACCAACCAAAACAAGATGGAGTTTTGAAAAAAACAATGAGCGGGATTATTGATTTTTTTATAGAAGATGAAGATGAAATTAGGGATGAAGAAATAAGAAAAATTGAATTAGAACCAGTGAAAGAAGAAATAAGACCATTAAAATCTGTTAAAAAACCCAAAAAAATAACAAGAAAACCAAAAATAGAAATAATAGAAGAAGTTGAAATTAAAGATACAGATGAACTTGATTCTGAAACACAATCAGAAGGAAAAGGTTTAGCCTCTAAGATGAAAAAAGGAGTTGTTAATTTCTTTTTTGAAGAAGTAGATGAAAGTTTAGAAGAAAATGAAAATGTAGAAGTTAAACCTATAGACGAGAAAAAAGCTTTTGAAAGCCTAAAACAAGATAAATCTGAAGATAAAGTTAAGGTTCAAGTATATGGCGGCAAAAATGGTAAAGAAATAAAAGAAAAAGAAAAGTCACTTAAAAAGAAGAAAAAGAATGGTAAAAAACCAAAAGTGAAAGTATTAAAAGATAAAAATACTACTTCTTCTAAAAAAAAGTATAAAAAGCTTGATAAAGATACTTTTGTAGATGATTTTGGTAAAGAAACTAATTATTACCCAGAAGATTATTTTTATTGATTTTTAACCTTTATTTTTTATTTCTGTTTTATTTAATACTATTTAATTATAAAAGGATAATTAAAAGAATATTAAATTAAGAATAAAATAAAGAAAAAAACTAATTAACTAAAATTATCATCAATATCTTCTATTATCTGGTTTTGTTTCTTTTTCCACCAAAAGTATAAGACTAATCCCAATACAATGATAATTCCAACAATTAACCAACCATACGTAGGTTCTTTTTCAACTTTACAATCTCCAGGACATGATTCAATTGTTTCTCCATCTTCACAAATATTATTTCCACATACAGCTGGTTTTTCATCTGATTCTTCGTAAACAGCGACTGTATTTGATGTGATTTCACTTATTTTTTTGTTAATGGTATATTTTATTTCTTTTTTATCTCCTTCTTTAACTTCTGCAAAATCAAATTCAAAAATAGGATCTGCTTGAAGTATTAATGTTGGTTGTAATCCTACAAATTTTACATCATCTGCTGATTCAGCCATTGTTTTTGGTATTGTTTCAATAACTCTAACATTTTTGCCATCTTTTAAAGCTGTAAACTCACTTGTAATTAAACTTACTGTTGTTGATTTAAATGTAGTTTTTGATTTTACTTTATAAACAATTAATGATTTCTTAACATCTAATGAAACAACTTCACCTGAATCAATTGCTTCTTGGATTTCAGTTAAAGCTTGTTGTGCTGGTTCTGAAGTTGCAAGATTTAATGAAGTAGTAATTGTGTCAACAATAGATAAAGGTGTTTTTATTATTTTATCTTGGACAATTGTAATTGTAACATCTTCTGATGAAACTGAATCTAAACCTAATGATTCAGGATCTATTGATTGTAAGATATCTGAAATCAGAGTTGTGTCAGTTATTTCAGTTGGTGTTGTGGTATCTGTTACTGGTGCACCACTGCCACTAGATGTTCCAGAAGATCCACCACTCGTAGTAGTAGAAGTTGTTCTTCCACAATCAGTTTGACAAGTATTTTTAGATGCTGTACAAACATCACCTGATCCTGCTGATTCTCCTCCACTACATGATCCATCTCCACAATAACCAGAAGTTACTGATAAAGGTAAGCTAGTAAATGCAGCAGATGACCAAGCATATGTAGTTGTAGAAGCTCTACAACCAATATAAAAAGTAATTGTTTCTCCTGTTAAATCAATTGAAGAATTTCCTGCTACTGGTAAAAATTGATGAGCTGTTGCATTACCATAAAGTCCTGCTTCTGTTATTGTAAAACTACCTCTAACAACATTATTAATTCTTGCAGTTACTGTTGTGCCAGATGCAATATTTGCACTTGATTTAGTTGCTGCTCCATAAAAACTATGTGGGAAAGGTGGAACAGATAAAACAAAGCATGATAATGTAATTACAAACATGAACATGATAATTAAACTAAGAATTGATTTATTTGTGTATCTCTTCATATTATTTCCATCCTCTTTGTAAAATTCTTATGAACTTATTATAAATAACTTATAAACTTATTTATGTTAATTATGTTAATGATAATAAAATAAAATAAAAAAATTGGAAGATTATTTAAATCTATCTTCCGGATCCACTTCTTGGTATGTCTCTATTAGTTGCATCTGGTAATACATATATAAAATAACCAGTTCCAACTGCTAAGTCTTTTGCTGAAGTCGCTGATGCTAATTCAATTGAATATGCTAATCCTCCCCAATCATATAAGAATGACCATGTTGGATTTGCTCCGCTTTTTAATGAAGTACCAAATACATCTCTAATTTGACCATTTGATATGTTATTAATACCAATCAAATTCCATTTTGTACTTAGTGCTAATTCTGTTGGAGCTGCATATGCTCTTGAAGTATCTAAAGTGCTTGTAATCGGTGTAAAGTATGCTATTTGTGTTGAATTTACTTTAATTGCATATCCTTTTAATGGAGACAATGTTGTTGGTATTGTCCATTCATCAGTTGTAGGATTATATTCATAAAGTGTTTCATACACAACATCTGATAATGCATCACTTACAGATGTATCAGCTAATGTTAATGGAATTGAAATTAAATCCCAACCTGTACCTGCTGCTCCACCACCTGCGATTGTTACTGGTATGTTCATTACTGCGAAATCTGTTTTATTAGATTTTGTTGAGCCGTCTTTTTCAGTATCTTGACGCCATAATTTAATTGTATCACCAGCTCTTGCATTTACTAAACTTGAAGAACCAAATGTCATTGTTGAGTTTCTGAATACACCTGTATTTAATCCTGTTTCTACCATTGTTATTGATACAACATTAGTAGAGTTTAGATCAGTTTCAGTATAAGCAGTTAAAGTGTCTACTGCATCATTATCTGTGTTTGCATCATGATCTATTACTGTGAAATTTACTGTACCTGATGTATTGTAATTAGTTCCATCTAACTCTGCTGAAGCTGTGAAATAACCAACCATTTGTTCCATTACAATTCCTGGATCATCTGATGATGAACCATTCAAAGTTGGATCGTAATAAACCCTAATGTGCTGCATTATATTACTTGAACTTACTAATAATACATTTGTTGCTGCTGCTGAAGTACTTAAAGTATAATTTATTGTAAATAATCCTGTATCAGCACCTGTTTCTGTTGCAACTAATGAAGTTAATGTTGTATCACTTGCTGTTGTATTTACTTTAACTTCAACTGTATCAATAGCACTTACATTTGTATTGTTACCAGGATCATTTACAGTTATTAAGAACCCTTCTGAACCTGATGGTTTGAATAAAGTAGAGTTTAATGTAATTGCAACTGTATTGTTTGCAATTCTTGCTTTTGCTGTATAAATTGCGCCATTAGTTTGATCTACATATCTAGCTTGTATCCATCCACCTGGTATAACATCTAAATGATAATCTGATCCCGGAGTTCCTGAACTTGCACTAGTATTCACATAAATCTTTGCTTTAACTCCTGCATCAGTTACTGAAACATTGAATACAGATGTTGGTCCTGAACTTGATCTGTTTAATGTAATATTTATACCAGCTGAATCTGTACTACTGTTTAATGTAATCTCTGAAATATTTACTTGTGATCTATTATCAAGATCTATAATAGTAATTATAATTTCATCAAGATTACTCTCACGATATACACTCTTATCAAATGATAAACTTGCATCATATTGTACATCAAATGTTCTACTTAAGATAGCTGGATTTGAACCACTTAGTCCTTTATCATCATTATATACAACTTGTACAGTATCTCCATCTGTTACTTGTAGTAAGTTTGAATTATTATCTGAACTACTTGTAGTTAATGTTAGATTTGTTTCAATTCTACCACCTGCTGTACAGTTTGCTACAGCTGTTTCAAATGTCCCAGTATTATCTCCTGTTTCATTTAATGCAACTATAATACCTGTTGGATTTGTTGTTGAATTAACAATCAAAGGTACACACTGAACACTTGCATTATTTGTATTAAAACCAGAATCTGTAAAATTTAAGAATACTGAATCTGTTCTATTAAAGTCTGTTGAAACAACTCTTGCATTAGTAGTTATAGTAAAATCTGCAGTTTGGTCAAGCCATGCAGTTAATGTTGATGTTACACTAGTACCAGTTGTATCTGTAAAGTTGATATATATTATATCTCCTGATGTTACATTGATCCATGTTTCATTAAGATCACTTACACAACCCTGTGAGATATTATTATAACCTGTAGTTCCATTATTTACATCTCCGAAACGAAGCGTTGTATTTAAAATTGCAAATACAGACGAATCTGTTGCTGTTGCTGTTCCTCCTTCATTTGATTCATTTAAGTACATAGTTACATAACTAACACCTTCACCGCCTCCAGCAGCTCTACATCTTGTACTTGAAATAGTTATAGTTGCTGATTCTTGTATTGAAGCATCTGTATTCAAATCACTATCATTTACTTTGATTAAAACACTATCCCCTGTACCTAATGCACTTCCTGAATAATTAAATGTAAGATCAGCTTTATCACTAACAGTTAAAGAAACAACTGCTCCTGCTACTGGTGTTTGACCAGTGAAGTTTGCAACATCATTATAAGTTACATTAACATAACCACCTTCTCTTGCTGCTAATTGTAATTTAGTTCCACTCCAATAACTTGCACCTGAAGAAAGTGTTGTGTTTGCAAACATTGTAGTGCCATTAAGATTAAATATTCCAGTATTTGTACCAGTTTCATTCATTCCAACTGTAACACTTCCTAATGATCCCCAATTTACATCATAACTAGTAATTGTTAGATATCTTGCATTGTTATCAATTGCAGAATAATCTACATTTGTTCCATTATCATATACTGTGAAAAAGTCCATTACTCCTGTTGCATTGTTTACATCTAATTCTGTTGTTGCACCTGCTTCAATTTGGCCTTTTGTATCTACCCAAATTAAATCTGCATTCTCAATAGTAGTTCCAAAGAAGTTAGTATCTTGATATGTCAAATTTATGCTGTCTCCTTCTACTATTAATAATGCATTATCAAGTTCTGAACTTGCTGTTAAATTCCAATTTAATGCATAACTTAAATTTCCTTCACTCATAAACAAGCAAGGTGTTTGTACATTAAATACACCTGTGTTTACTCCTGATTCATTCAAACAAATAGTTAGATTTTCTGATGAAGATGTATTTAAAAGAACAGTAATATTTTCAACAACAGCTGGATATTTGTTTTGACCAGTATCATTTACACCAATTCCAAGCATATCCCATAAGAAGCTGCTTGAATCTTCATTTTCTGTGTAAGAACTGTTTAAATATGCAACACCTGTTCCACCATTAAACCAATAAGCAACACCAGTTTGTTCTATAATTATTGTATCTGATACACCACTTGTTGCACCAGCTGCAATATAAGTAACATTAATAATTTCATTTACATGAGGATTATTTGATACATTAATAGTATAATTAGATTGTCCACCTGCGGGATTTGCACCTGTTGTTGAAACAGAAATAAATCCATCAGTTGTATTTCCCATTATAATATGTGGTTGAGTTGTATTAACAGTTAAATTATAATGATTAGTAGCAGATCCTGATTCATTTAAAGTAACTATGAATCCATTTGGATTGGATGTTGACCTTATAGTTACATTAACCTGATCAGTACCACTGCTAATGGCTGAATCTGATGAAAAATTAACAAGGAAGTTAGTGTTTCCTGTTGTAAAAGGAACACTTCGATCAAGATCAGCACCACTTTCACTTATGATTTGCAAATAAGCAGCAGAATGCGACGCGACCACAGAAAATGCCATCAATAGAATTAAACCTATAAATAATATACTTTTATTAATTTTCACCATTTTTTAATACACCTCATTTTTTGTTCCATTTGGAATTTTATAGTTTTTTTTAATAATTAGAGCAGTTTTGAGCTCTTTTTTAATTAAATTAAGCTTTTTCACTTACATTTAATGATTTTATAACCTTAAAGTTTACCCCTCAAACTAATCTCTTGAATTTGAGACTTTAATTGGTTTTTCATCCATATATGATTCATATTGGATTAAAACTATATCAACGAAGATTAGTATTTAAAGCTTTCGTTTTTGAGCTTGTTTTTCCAAGTAAAATTCTATTTGTTTTGCTTTTTTCATAGTAAGTTTTGCCTGACTTTGATATGAAAAATCAAGACTCATTTGGTCTCAATTTAGTCTCAAATAGTCTCAATTAGTATGTTAAATGTCTTAATTTTGTCTCATTTAATACTTAGAATTAGTCTCACAGAGTCTTTTATAATCTGGTACTTGTCTGAGACTTTATTACAACAATCTTAATATCATTAATGTCAATTACTTCAACAAATTGCCTATTTTTAAGTTCTTCAAAATAACGATAAAATGATGCTTTTGAACAATAATTATTTTCATCAACAATAACATCTTTAATTTCAGGTAATGTGTATTGACCTGATGAAATTACACTTAATATTTTTTGTTTTATAACAACTTTTTTGTTTCTTTTTAGACGACGAATCATTTCTGTTCTTAGCCCTGTATTTGGTTGTTGAAATTGTTGTTGATGAATTTGTTGAGGTTGTATTTGCATATTTTGTGTTTGTTGTTGTGCATTCTTGAGAGAAGAATTAATATGATTTAATAAAGATTTTATATTTTTTAATTCTTTTGTAAATAATTCTACATTTTTGTTTAAAATATTTATATCATTAGAATTTAATTCTAATTTATTTGAATTTAAAGTTATATCCTCTTTAATTTTAGAGAAAGTCTTCTTTAGAACTTGTTTTAATAGTACTATTTCTCCCCCATCACCTGATTTTTGCATTATCTTATTATAGGTAATAGATTATATATAAAAGTTGTGTAAGATTGACATATAATTATTATATATAAACCTTGCAGAAATCCTTACTCACTAACGTTCGATGCTGCCCTGCCTGTTATAACTTATTAAAAGATGAGTCATAACAACGGCAGAAATAAGAAGGCAGCAATAGGATTTCTACAAGCCTATTTATAAAAAGATATTTATATACAAACAATATTAACTAAAATATGATAAAAAGATCAAGCGACAATAGAATAATTGTTAGTAATAAAAAAATTCTAAAAAATATGTTTACACAAGGAACTGGTTTAATGTTTAAAAGAGGTATAAAAGATATTGGTTATGTTTTTGTTTTTAAAAAAGAACATATAATTGGAATAACAATGTTGTTTGTTTTTTTCCCAGTTGATGTTTTGTTTTTAGATTCTGAAAAAAAAGTTGTTGAGATTGTACAAAACCTAAGACCATTTAGAAATTATTGGCCAAAACAAAAAGCAAAGTATGTCATAGAACTGCCAAAGGGAACTGCGTATCAAAAGGATATCCATATACGAGATGAATTAAAGTTTTAGTTTGAAATAATGAAATTAGATAAAAAAATTTAAAAAGAGTTAATTACTCCAAAACATAAACTTCTTTTGTTAAACTTTTATGAATATATATTTTGAATTTATGTTTTATTTTGTATTTGTTTTTTTGTTTTGTTTGTTTGATTATATCTTTAAAGTTAATAAAATTAGGAACACCAACCACTATTGTCTTTGGTTTTATAGTTTTTTTACAGATTTTTAAGAAATCTGAGTACAATTGTTTTAGTTCTTTATTTATTTTTGAATTTCTACCATAAGGAAAATCTGTTACAATATAATTATAATGTTTAATTATTGTTAATGAATCTTTATTTATTAATTTGTATTGATTTGTTTTAATTTTATAATGTTTTAGATTAATTTTGCACTTTTTTAGTTCAATATTGTTAATATCGTATCCAATACATTTCCCACCTAATAAACCCCATTCAATTAATATTCCACCAACACCACAGAAAGGATCTAATATTGTATTATTTAATTTTGCTCCTGACAAATTAACCATTGCTCTTGCTAATCTTGGATCTAAGCTTGTTGGTGATAGTTCAGGTCTATTGTGTGGCTTTCTGTGAGCAAAGTCCTCTTGATTAACAGACACTAATTGTGCAACAATCACTTTTGTTTTTGTAAATATAAAATGTATTTCTGTTTTTGAGTTTTTTAATTTTGTTTTTGGTGTTTTTCCTTCACCAACTAAATTATTCCAGATAATATCTGCAATTGTTTTGCTTGTTATTTGTTTTGAGTTCTGTGTTTGAACACAAAAGTTTGATTTGTAGATTGATTTCCAATTATAAGTTTTGATTTTGTTAATTAAGTTTTTTTTATTTGATGTGAAAAGTAATTGGTATACTGATTTTGTGTATGCAAGTCTTTTTACCTTATCAATATCAAACTTAGAATCAATAATTAAGAAATTATCTAATAGTTTATGTTCTTTAGTTTGTAAAATAGATAAAACTTCTGCTGTTGATAGCTTTAGGTTGTGTTTTGATAATTTGAAGATTAGTTTCATACTCTCTTTCATACTATATTATAATTCAATAAACTTTATAAAGGCTTTCCTAATCCCAATAGTCTATGAAAAAGAGTATGAGGATAGGTAAGAATGTATTTGTTTTGTGTATTTTGTTCTTGTTTTTAATTGTATTATGTTCGTTTACATTTGCTAAAGAAAATAGAATAACATTATTAGCTGTTTCTGAATCACAAAATGGAACAATAATAGGAGCAACTGCTGACCTGTTTCTTGAAATAAAGCCTGGCCAAGGCAGAGTATTTATTGATACAGTTCCTTTGACAAAGCTTGATACACAAATATCAACAAGGTTTGCTAAAGAAATAGCATGTGATTTTATTGAATCAAATAAAGCAGAGCTTGGTAATGTTGATTGTGAAAATTATGATTTTATATATACAATTAAATCAAATGCACCAATAATTGGAGGACCAAGTGCAGGTGCTGCAATATCTGTATTAACAATTTCAAGCTTAACTGATCTTCAAATTAATGATGAAGTTGCAATCACAGGAACAATTAATTCAGGTGGACTTATTGGAGTAGTATCTGGTATCAAAGAAAAGATTGATGCAGCTGCTGATGCAGGAATGACAAAAGTTATGATTCCATATGGAACAAGATATTATAAGGAAAACAAAGATGATTTAGAAAAAAAAGATAGTCTAAAAGAAGAAGAAAAAATTAAAATAGATATTGTTGCTGAAATTGATTTAAAAGAATATGCTTCTGAAAAAAATATTGAATTAATAGAAATTGAAGATTTAAATGAAGTTATGTTTTCTTTTACTGGAAAAGAATTCATAAATAATAATAAAAGTTTGGAAATAAATGAAAAATATGTATCTATAATGAAAAAAGTTTCTGAAGATTTATGCACAAGAAGTAGAAATTTTATTGATGAACTTGATTTAGAAATAACTGAAAATGAAAAAGAAGTATTAATTCAAATTGATCAACTTTCTAATTCAAGTGAAAAAAGTTATTTTGAAGAAAAATATTATTCAAGTGCAAGTTATTGTTTTGGTGCAAATGTCAAATTAAATTTATTATATTTAAAACAACAAAATTTATCTTATGTTGATGCTATTACATACGCTGATTTAATACGACAAAAGTTAATTAATCTTGAAAAAGAAATTGATTCTAAAGATATTAAGAGTGTAAGTGATTTACAAACTTACATGGTTGTAAAAGAAAGAATTGTTGAAACAAAAGAATTATTAGATGAAGTTAAAAATAATGAAGATGAAGATTATTTATATACATTAGCATTTGCAGAAGAAAGATATTTTAGTGCTTTATCATGGAAAGTTTTCTTTGATTCCAACATAGGAAAAACTGAATTATTTAAAGATGAAAAAGTTGTTTTAAAACTATGTCAAGAAAAATTAGAAGAAGCTCAAGAAAGAATGAATTACCTTGGATTGATATTACCAATTAACCTTCAGAATATAGATAAAGAAATTGATTATGCAAAAAAAGATTTAAAAGATGGAAATTATGAATTATGTTTGTTTAAATCTTTAAAAGCAAAAGCTCAAGCAAATTCTATTTTAAATATGATGAGTGTTAAACAAGAATATGTTAATAGATCCATTGAAACAAAGCTTAAAATTATTAAAAATAATATAAATCTTGAAAATGAACATAATATATTCCCAATAATGGGATATAGTTATTATGAATATGCTGATGAATTGAAATATACAGATATTGGATCTGCTTTATTATATGCTGAATATGCATTAGAATTAAGTAATTTTCACATATATTTGAATGATAATGTTGATTCTCAAATAGTCATAAATAAAGACTATATGGCTTATATTGTTATATTTTTAATAGGTATTGCAGTAGGACTAGTATATAATTTTAATATTAAAAAAGAAGTCAAAAAAAAGCCTAAAAAGAACAAATAAACCTTATTTCCTAACATAAAGACTGAATAAGTTGTTTTAGAAGATATAGATTAAAAACCCCTGGGAAGGCCTCCGAAGAAACCCTCCTTGGGGAAAAAAGAGGTGATAGATTGTGAATTTTCGATTAGAAGTGCTTAACACCTCTAATTTACTTTTATATGTTACTACTATATAGTAGGTTGAACTCATATATAAATGTTTTGGTTCTTGAGTACTTAGAAGTGGTGATGTGGGAAAGATTTATATATTAATAATTAAATAATTTTTATATGAATCTAAAAGAATTGAGAAAAGAACTTAATGAAATTGTTCAAGAATACAAAAGTCATAAAAATGCTTTTCCTTTTAAGTTTTGCAATGATGCAGCACTCAAGTTATATAATGAATTTGGACTTTTGTGGGTTAAAGGAGGATATGTAGGGCACTTTGATAGAAAGTTTATAGAAAAAGTAAGAGATCCCAACCTTCATTCAAGAGAATATGGATTTGATCATGAATTTTCATATAATCCTAAATTAAAGTTATTTATTGATATAACTGCTAATCAATTTGATAAATTGTTACCAGAAATTTTAATAATGAAAGTTACTGATCAGAGAATTGCTCTTAATTGGAATAAAAGAAATTATCACACAACACATTATGTTGCAGATGTTTATGACATTAAGAAACATGGATCAAACCCATTAGAGATTCTTGAAAACGGAGAATTAAGACTTATAAAAAAATTTTGAAATAAACATCAAACTTTATAAACTCCATTCTATTTCTTATATAACATGAAATGCCACAATTGCTCTGCAACTGCAAAATACAAGTTTACAGATAAACGTCTGTGTGCTAGATGTTTTTGTAAAGTTGTTGAAAAAAGATTGCGTAAATATCTTAGGTTGAGTAAATGTATTACAAAAGGTGATAAGGTTTATGTTGATTCTGATGTTTGTAAATATTTTATTGACAAAATCATTACATTTCCAATAACAAAAGTAAAAGTAGGTAAAAAGGGAACAACAATAAAAGAAATAACAAAAAAAGTAGATAAGATGGTTATCCCATGGACACTGGATCATGAATGTATGTTGTTTTTAGATAAGTTCAGTGGAAAAGGTTTTGATTTGAAGATGTTAGAGTCTGATAAAAAGATTGTAAAGTTGTTTTTGACTATTGATGAAGCATCATTAATAGACTTTTGTAAGATTAATAAAATAAAGTATGACAAAATTAAAAATAATAAAGTTAAGAATAAAATTGATAAGTTAGTTGAGAAATATCCTGAGATTAAGTATTCTTTAGGTAAGAGTATTGGTGTTTTGAAAAATATTTAATTTAATGAGAGATATACCACAATATTTAAATACTTATAGAGATTATATAAAAATATGACAGAAACAACAAGTATGGAAAAAATATATGAAAAATTAGATGAATTAAGTAAAGATGTTAATTTTATTAAAAAACATATGTTTGATCCTGACACAATAATGACAATTGAAGAATCAAAAAGATTTGAACAAAGTATGAAAGAATTAAAACATGGAAAAACAACTCCTATTTCTGAATTAAAAAAAGAATTAGGCATCTAAGATGTTTTCTATTGAATTTTCTAATGTTGCTAAAAAATTTCTTAAAAAATATGATAAACAATTAGCAAAAAGATTAATTAAAAGAATTGAAAGATTAGCTGTTGATTCTTTTCCAACAGATGTAAAAAGAGTTGTTAATAAAAAAGAAAAAGTATTTAGGATTAGAGTTGGTGGTTATAGAATTCAATATTCTGTTTTATATGATAAAAATATTATTTTTATTTCTGATATAGATAAAAGACCAAGAGCTTATAAATAATTATAAATAACATTTAAATACTAGTTTCTAATTTCTATTAATATGACAAACGAAAATGCTAAATTTGTAGAAGAAATGTTAAAAAGAGCTGAGAAAAAAGAAGAAACAAAGCCACAACAAAGATTCGAAGGAGTAGATCCAGAAGAAATCAAGAAAATGGCTGAGAATGTGCAAAAAGGTAGAAAAGCACATGAAGAAGAAGAAGAAAAATAAAAAAAAATACTTCTTATTTTCCAAATACTTTATACATTGGCCTAATGTAAGCTAATGCCCAAATCAATAGATACCAGTACCATTCTAATGATGCTAATGGCGGCCATAGTGCAACAACCATCAAAGTTATAGCTGCTACTCCTATCTTTATTAATTTTATATCAACTATGTCTAGTTTTTTTAATTGTTGGTTTGCCCATAGTATGATTGGCATGTTATCACCTCTTGTTTATTCTAATATATACTTAATCAAATTAATATTTATATACTATTTAAACTTTTCTTGTTTTTATGAAAAAGATTGTGATACTAATCTTATTATTTGTATTTTTAGTAGGATGTTCTAATATTGATTCTAATGTAATTTTTAATCTGAATGGTAATCTTGGGGAAGATAATGTAGATTATATTAATATGCAAGAAAACATAACATACATCAAAGTCTATTTCTGTCCAAGAGACAGATGCAAAGACCACCTAATTACATTAATTGAATCTGCAAACGAAAGTGTACATTGTGGATTGTTTGACTTAGATCTTAAAGATCTGAAACAAACATTTGAAAAAATGTCTTATTTAGTAGATACTAGGCTTGTGATAGATGATGAAAACTTTGACCCGTACTTAGCAAAGAAAGAATATGTTAGATGGGATGATACAAGCCAGTTAACTCATAATAAGTTTTGTATAATTGATAATAAAATAATAAGTACTGGAAGCTTTAATCCAACTCATAGGGGTAATTTTGTTAATAATAATAACTTAGTTATAATTGATTCAAAACTGTTGGCAGAGAATTATGAAGCAGAATTTAGAGAGTTGTGGCATTATGAATTTTCTGGCGGAGATAAAGTTTTATATCCTATTATTGAAACTAATTTTGGTGTAATGGAAAATTACTTTTGTCCAGAAGATCAATGTAAGAATAATGTTGTTCGTGTTCTTGCATCAGCAAATGAATCAATTAAGTTCATGACTTTTTCACATACACATGATGATACAGGTGACATTTTAGTTAAAAAACATTTTGCAGGGATTAATGTTCAAGGTGTGTTTGAAAGAACACAAAATAATGCTTGGTGTGAGTATGAAAGATTAGAAAAATATGATTTAAATATTAAGTGGGATGAAAATAAAGCAAACATGCATCATAAAGTTTTCATAGTCGATGAAAAGATTGTGATTACAGGTTCATTTAATCCTTCTTCTAATGGTGATACTAATAATGATGAAAATGTTTTGATTATTTATAATGAAGATATTGCTAAACAATATGTTGAAGAGTTTGATTATGTATGGTCTTATTCTCCTAATTCTGATTTAGAAGTTAGGAATGTAACAAATTTAGTAATAAAAAAAGTCATGTATGATCCAGTTGGTGCTGATAAAGGCAACGAGTATGTTGTTTTGTTTAATGTTGGTTCTAATGAAATTGATTTAAGTGAATTTAAATTAGAAGATCATAAAGCTAATTATCAATTCAGTGGCGTAATTAAACCTGATGAAGAGTTTAAGTATGAAAGTAGTAGATTGTCTTTGAAAAACTCTGAAGGAATGTTATATTTAAAGAATGAATATAATGAATTAGTTGATTTTGTTGCATGGGAAGGTTTTGAAGAATGGTCTTTAGAAGATAAAAAGGGCGAAGGTTTAGTTAGAACTAAGTTTGATGTTGTTAATAATGAGGGAGAGTGGAAATAAAGAAAATAAAAAAAAAACTATTCACTCAAACCAGATTCCTTCTTCAAAACTTCAACCTTGTCAGTCTTTTCCCAAGTAAAGTCTGGATCTTCTCTACCAAAGTGTCCGTATGAAGCAGTCTTTAAGTAAATGGGTCTTCTTAATTGTAGTTGGTTCAAGATATCAGCAGGTTTTAAAGGAAAGAATCTTCTTACCAATTCTGAAATCTTATCTTCAGGTATTTTATTAGTTCCAAAACAGTTAATATTTACTGAAACAGGTTCTGCAACACCAATTGCGTATGCTAATTGGACTTCACACCTATTAGCTAACCCTGCTGCTACAATATTCTTTGCAATGTATCTTGATGCATAAGCAGCACTTCTGTCAACTTTGCTTGGATCTTTACCTGAGAATGCTCCACCACCGTGTCTTCCTAAACCACCATATGTGTCAACAATGATTTTTCTACCAGTTAAACCTGCATCTGCATATGGACCGCCTCTAACAAAAGCTCCAGTCGGGTTTACGTGTAACTTTGTGTTATCATCTATCCAATCTTTACAAATAGGTTTGATTACTTTTTCTATTATACCTGTTTTTATTTCTTCATGTTTAACATATCCTTCATGTTGTGTAGAAATAACAACTGCATCAACTCTTAATGGTTTCATATCTTTGTCATATTCAACACTTACTTGTGACTTACTATCAGGTCTTAGCCATGTTAATTCTTTTGATTTTCTAATATCTGCTAATCTTTTTACTAATTTATGTGCTAACATTATTGGCAATGGCATTAGTTCTGGTGTTTCATTACATGCATAACCAAACATCATTCCCTGGTCACCTGCACCTTGTTCTTTGTGCAAACCTTCTCCTTCAGAAACTCCTTGTGCAATGTCTGGAGATTGTTCTGTTACTTGTGTCCAAACTGAACATGTTTCATATTCTATACCATATTCTGCTTTTGTATAACCAATGTCTTTTATTGTTCTTCTAACTATTGCTGTAATATCTACATAACCTTTTGTTGTCATTTCACCAAATACCATTACACCACCATTCTTTGCACCGCACTCAATTGCAACTCTACTCATTGGATCTTGTTTTAATGCTTCGTCTAAGATTGCATCACTTATTTGGTCACACATTTTATCCGGATGACCTTCTGACACACTCTCTGATGTTAAAATTAATTTTTCCATTTTATATCACCTCATATTTTAATATATATATTTATATAGCATTTTTTATTCCTGTTTATAAAGATTTGTAGTGTTAAATTGATATGTTAGAATCATCATTGGTTTTTTATAATGTCTGTTTCAAAACAATAATAGTTAAATAAGATTAAGATTATCAACAAAATATTATGAAAGAAGAATGTAATGATCTAAAAAAATTAGAATTAATATGTTTAATGTATAGAGAAGAAAGATGTGAAAGTGTTGAAATAATAAAAAGAGAATTAGCTAATGAAGCAAAATATTTGTGTGAATTAGAAATATTAAAATATGATAATAAAGATTTATATTTTATGATAACTAATAAAGGTAAAACATATGCTAGAAAAATTAAATTTTTAGGTATGGAAATTTTAGGATTATTAGAAAGAAAAGAAGAATAATTTAATTTACAACTTCACCAGTCACACTCCTCAACATATGTTTTGTGATTTTTATTTTATAAAACTTGTTCAATGGTAATCTTTCTTTAATACCAATCACTAAAGGGTATGTACCTAATTGCCTTGTAAAGGTTGTGTTTCCATCATAGATTTCTGTTTGTACTTGGACTAAGATTGTTCCTGTTGGAACTAATCTTTTTAACATCTGAACATCAATGTTTTGTCGAATCTCATTTCTCCATTTCCAGTAATATTTTTTATTTTTTCTAATAGCTTTATTTTCACCAAAGATTTTTGTCTGAGGAAATTGTGCTACTTGACGAATATTTATTCTTCGTAGTAGCAGATTATTGTCTAGAATCTTTGTCAACCACTTCATGTTTTCTTTGTGTGTGTCTTTTGTTTCGCCTATTAAGCCAAATAATAAATTAATTCCAGGCAAAAACTTAGACATTCCGTTTTCACCTTTAACTACACCATATTTGTTAATGATTTTTATTGCTTTGTATGTTGTTTCTGGATCAGAATTAAGATTGTTTGCTTTGATAACAGCTTTATCAAAACTTTCTTGTCCAAGTGCAGCAATATTTCCTTCTGTGCAATACTTAACTACTAATTTTACTTTATTTTCTGTAACATTTGCTGGGTTTATATTATCAATGTGAAGTATTTCTGAATATTTTGCTGCATTTTTTAATAATTTTTCAATATCTTTTTCAGATCTTGAGAAAAAGTCACTTTGTTTACCAAGTCTGAAGTTTTTTGCACCATGTTTACTTAATGCCTTGATTTCTGCAATAATATCTTTTGTATCTCTTAGCTCAAACCTATGTTTAACAGGTTCTAAACAGAATGAACAATGATTTTTTCTTGAACAACCAATTGCTGTTTCAATTTCAAGCATTGCGTTAGGATAAGACGGATGCAAGTTTATTAGTTCTGCACCCAATATTGATAATTTTTGTATTTTTTTATAATCAAAAGCTTCTTCATAGTCTTGAAAATCATTTTTTAATAATGTTTTTAGTTTTATTGCCAAGTTTGCTATAGAATAATCAAATCCAGTTTCTATTTTTGTTTTTCCACCACCATATAAACCAGAACCATAGACAGCTGGACCTGTTAAAATAGTTTTTGGAACAGTTTGTAACTTACTTAATAATGCTTTAACTTCAGTTGTTGTTCCTGGAATAGCTGATAAATATTTACCTGGTGTGTGTTCACCTGCAATGATTATTAAATAATTAGTTTTTTCAAGAATTTGTCTTATATTTTTATTATGTTTAGTTAAATTATAAGTTTTTATGTCTGTTTTTATTTGTTTTTCTTTATGAACTTTTTTTTTACCTTCTATTATATGCTTTACATAGAATCTTAAATCATCGATTGTGATATATTGATACTTTTGCTTTGCTTGTACTAAAGCTCCAGTTATATATCTAGGATATGTACCTAAGTATGGAGGCACACCTAATCCAGATGGTTCATCTGTGTAACAGTCTAATATTGTGAATTGCATAATTGTTGTTAAATATGTTTTATATTAAAAAGGTTTGTTTAATTTAGGGATTTTAAAGAAAGGAATAATATCTAAGTAAAGCTAGGGGTGGGTGGTTGGGGGATGGAAAGGTGGGAAATAAAAAGTTTTTTAAACAAATAAAGATAATTTAATGTATATGAAAAAACTAAACACAGCATTAGCTTTCACATACACAAGAGTAATACTATCATTTGTCATATTAGGTTTATTATTATATGATAATTTTATGTGGGCTGTTGTTTTGTTCATAATAGCAGGATTAACTGATTATTTTGATGGTTATTTTGCTAGAAAGTTCAACCAAATAACATTCTTTGGTAAAATGGCAGATCCAAGTGCTGATAAACTACTAATTAATCTAACTGCTTTAGGTTTAGTTATTAAGTTTGGTTTTCCGTTGTGGGCTTTAGGTATATTTTTGTTTAAAGACTTAGGTATGGTTGCTATGTTTTTCTATGTTAAACTTAAAAAACTTAATAAATATCTTGAAGTGACTATGATTTCAAAGATAACAACAACTATACAAATTGTTTCAATTATTATTTATTTAATTCCTTTTACAGATATATATTTTATTAAACTAAGTGTTATTGTTATTGCTTGTATATTAACACTCTATACTAGTGTTGATTATGTAAAGAGGTTTATGAAAAAATGATGATTATATTAAAAGCACTATATTTCATGTTACCAGCATATTTTGCAAACATGGCTCCAGTTGTTGCAATGAAATATTTTCCAAAATTAGCTATACCTATAAATAAAAGAAAGCTTGGTTCTCATAAAACATGGAGAGGAGTAATAGCAGCTGTTATTGTTTCTATTATTGTTGTTATAATACAAAGATTGATTAATATTAATAGTATTGTTGATTATTCTCAAGTAAACATATTAATGTTGGGATTCTTGTTAGGGTTTGGTTCAATGTTCGGTGACTCTGTAAAAAGTTATTTTAAAAGACAAAGAGGTATTGAACCTGGAAAACCTTGGTATGTGATTGATCAATTAGATTATCCGTTAGGTGCGATGATGTTTGCAAGTTTAATAGTTGGTATTAATTGGTTAGAATTCTTGATTATTCTTATTGGTAGCTTTTTATTAACTGTTGCAGCAAACCATGTAGCGTTTAAGTTTGGTATTAGAAAAGTTAAATGGTAAAGTAAAGTATTATTGTTCCAATAAAAAACCAGATGTAGTTTATTAGTAGAAGTTTTGTAATTTTCCAATTATTTTTGTGTATATGTTTAATTCTGAAGTTGATTGATACGAATATTGTATATATAAATAATAATGATGATATGATTAAAAATGCATCTTCATTTGTAGTGCTAAGATAAAATAAAATTGATAAAAGTAAGTATGTAAATTGAGGTTTTAATTTAAATTCTAAAAAATAAAATACTAATATTGCCATTGTTGTTAATAAATAAACTTTATTTATGTACAAAAATGTTAAACTAAAGAAAATAATTAAGTAGAAAAGAATGTGTTCTGTGATTTTAAAATATTTTTTACCAGGTTTGAGTTCTTCTGGAGAAATTATTGCTAAGATTAAACCTATGAATAAGCCGATTGTTATTGTTAATGATGTTAGTGTGTAAGTTACTACCTCCACTCTGAATGCCCCCATTGTATTAATAAATCAACATCTGCTTTTGGTATGTCACATGCACCAAAACATGAACCAAGCCAAGTAATAACTTTTGCATTTGTTTTGTTTTCTATTTCTTTTTGTATTTCTTGTGCTTTTGGTTTTAATCCATCTGGTAATTGGATGAGAACTTTATTTACTTTGTTCTTCTTTATTTCAGTTATTACTTTGTCTAGTTCTAAGTTATAGTTCATTGTAATATTAGGCATTTTTAAATTATATATAAATCTTTTCTTAATTGATTGTTTTTTCTAATCCATTATAGAAGGCATTATATGTTTGGCAGAAATCTGAATGTTGTGCATTTAAATCTTTGATTTTTCTAAAAGGTATATTTCCATATTTATTAACTAAATATGTAAAAAAACTATTCATTTGGTCAGGATTTTTAAATTCTAATTTTACATTTATCATAATTCTCACTCAAATACATCAATATCATTCATAATAATATCTAATTCAAAGTTATCAAGTTTATCTTTGTTTAATAAAGATTTAAGATCTTTTCTTTTAACTTCTTCTTCTTTGTTTTTCTTTTTTAATTCTTCTTTCACATTAATAGTAGTCATTTTTCTAATTGTTCAATTCTTTTCTCTAATTGTCTTACTTTTTGGCATAATTTCTTTTGATTTGTGATTATAATATTAAACCATTCAAAAACATAACTTTTGAAATCCATTATATCCTTTTTTACTTGTTTGAATGAGTTTATTGTGTTTGTTCTAAAAGTCATGCTAACACCTTTTCTGCTGATTCATTAATAAAAGTGTTTTTTCTACATCTTTTACAAAGTTCTTGCTTAACAATTCTTTTTGCTCCGCATTCTTTACATTTTCCGTTTTCTGCTATCATTGTATATTACCTCGTTTAGTTCATTTATTAATAGTAAATATTAAATTAGTTTGTTTTATAACTATTTGGTGATGATTTCTACTATATAAAGGTTTCGGAAATTGTTATGCAATTTTAGAAGCCTTTATGCTCAAAAATCTATGATTTTTGTTGTATAAATGTTTTGGTTTAAGAACTAAAGATTTAACCATTAGAAGAGCTGAAATGCATTAATTCAAGTGTTTAAAGAGTTTAGAATAAGTGTTTTTAAGGTTGAAATTGCTTATTTAGAAGCTTTCTTAGACTTATACATGAACCTCATATGCTTTTTACAGTTTAAGCAAGTATATACTACCCTTCTACCCTTACCTTTGCCTTGTAGCCTTATTCTGCTATTCTTGCTATTCAAATATGTATAGCAATGTTTACAATATTGTCGTTTAAAGGCTCTAGGTACTGGAATCTGAGCTTTCATAGCTATTTTCCTTGCTAATTTCACATATCTATTTGAAAGAGATTGTTCTTTAGCTTGCTTTGCTTGCTTGAATAATTGCTTTATTCTTTGCTTTGCTATGAGTTGTTTTTGGTTCATATAAATTGTATTTAGTCAAAGATATATAAACATGTTGACAAAAATATATAAAGAATAAAAGAATACCACTAAATATGTTCAAAAAAATCATGAATTTGTTCAAAACAAAGCAAGAAATAGAGATGGATGTGAGTGAGCTAGTACAGTGGCTTAAGGATAAGAATTCTAATTCCAGAGTATCTCTTGAACCAGTATGTAAAGAAATGTTAAGTGATATAAAAGAGTACTTAGGTGAGTTTAAACAGAATTGTGATGACCTTGCAAAAGCTGAAATCAAAGATAAAGATAAGATTGAACAAAGAATTGTTACAGTAGTATTAGGAAATAGAAAAAGTTTTGTTAATCAAAGTGATTTTTTCTTAAAAAGAATAAATCCCCCTAATTATGAAGATGTTGATCAATCTATAGAATTTAGTATAAACCTAAAAACAGAGCTAGATAATTTTGCAAAAATCACTCAAAAAAGTTTTTACACATCTCAACATTTATTTTACAAAGAAGTTGAAAATTTAAAGAAAACAATAAGTAAAATCTCTAAACTAAGTAATAATTTTGATAAACGAGTAACTATAAGTAAAATTGGTCAAATAAAAGATTTTGAAAATAATATTAACATGTTTAAAAATTCAATAGATACAAAAGATTCTATGTTAAAAGATCTGGAACAATTAAAAACTAGTTTAGAACAAATTAAAAATAATAAAGAAAAGAATTTAGAAAGAATTGA
>CEPZ01068754.1_pt1 | contig 32454 bp, 46 predicted proteins | sample 530461 | NCBI WGS metagenome assembly CEPZ01 (sample SAMEA2620106, study PRJEB7988) | marine metagenome | isolation source: saline water (ENVO:00002010), including
GATAAACGTATTAATCCCGCTGATAAAAATAACCTTGCTTTTATTTCAGCTTGTCTAAATGGAAAGAATGATATTGTTAAATTTCTTCTTAACGACAAACGTATTAATCCCGCTGTTCAAAATAATTACGCTTTTATCTATGCTTGTCGATATGGTTATTTTGATATTGTTAAATTACTTATTAACGATAAGCGTATTAATCCCGCTGACAAAGATAATTACGCTTTTATCTATGCTTGTTTAGAGGGAAATATTGATATTGTTAAATTACTTCTTAACGATAAACATATTAATCCCACTGATCAAGATAATCAAGCTTTTATCTATGCTTGTCGATATGAATATATTGATATTGTTAAATTACTTCTTAACGATAAACGTATTAATCCTTTTGATCAAAACAACCTCGCTTTTATCCATGCTTGTCGATATGGATATGTTAATATTATAAGACTTTTTATTGAAAAAAATATTTATTGTTTTGATTTTGATTATGATTCAAAGGAAGAATTATATTTTTTGAAAACAATATATCCTAAGTTCAAAGAAAACATTAAAAGTTTTCTTATAAATAAAAAAGATGAAGAAATAATTTCTAAATTAGATATATCTTTAATTAAAAATACTATTTCAATTTTTTAGTATTTAAAATATTAATCTTTTTTTATTGATTTACAAAACTTAAATTGGTACAATATATTATCATTCATAGCAAAGGTAATTCTTTTGAAAGATAAAAATATTCAAATTCTTAATCAACTTTTTGAACTTTCTAAAAATGTTGCACCTATCGATGGAGCAAGAATTGCAGCAGGTGTAGTTTTTAAGAATAATTTTGTGAGTATTGGATTTTGTCAACGTAAAACTGATCCTATGCAAAAGCAATTTGCTATTAATGAACATTGTATTTATATGCATGCTGAAATTCACGCTATCAAACAAGCAAAGAAAATTTTAACAACTTCTCAATTTAAAAAATCCTCTATTTTTGTGGCTCGTTCTAAAATTATTACTAACCAAATTAGCAATAAAAGAATAAAAAAATCTTGGGCATTTGGACTAGCAAAGCCATGTGAAGGTTGTCAGAGTTGTATTGAAACTTATGGATTGCACAGAAGCGTTTATACAACTGATTCTGGTTATGCTGTTGATTTTAATTAAGAGTAAATTATGTTAGAAAAAAGTGATTTTCAAAATAAAGATAAAATTCAGAATATCTTACAAGGATATTCTACTTGTTTATATTATGATTATTCTGATAAAATTAATAAAATACATTTATCTAAAACAGAATGTGCTCATTTTTGGATTGACTTTCTTGAAACTTTTTCTTTACATATTTCAACATTAAATATTGAAGAGCGTATTTCTTTTGATTTTTTAGCTCTTGTTTTTAATTATAATGAAAGGTCTTTTTGTAAGCTTAAACTTGATTATATTCTTAAAACTTTTCCATATTTAGTTCTTATTGATATTATTAGAAATTCTAATTCTCAATGGTACAGCACAAAACAAAATAATTCTTCAAGATTAGATCTTTTTCATAAACTTGTCGATTTACCTACACCTTTTAATGATAAAAGATTTTCTATTGAACCTATTTATACTGATTGCCTTAAACGTGGATTAAACCATTCTTTATGGTCTTCTAAGCGTAAAGGTGGATTTGTTAAAAATTTCAATCCTGAAACCAATGAAGTTTATTATTCAAAATGGAGTTCTAGTTATAGAAATTTTTATTTAGATGCCAAAATTGGATTAGCCATTTATTTTAAAGATAAACCTTCTATTATTGTTTCTTTTAATTTAGGAAAAAATAAAACTTTATTTATACATCAAATTCAATGTTTAAAAAAAGATAGAGGGCATTATAAACTTGGAAAAAGCTGGCAGATTGAAGTTGTTAAATATTTGAAATCTGTTTTTGTTGACTATAAAATTCATATTATTTCAGGTGATAATGCTATTCAATTTGTTAAAGATATTTATAAAGTATCCAAAAATAATGAATTTACTTCTCCAAGTGAAGAAAGTTATTTACGTATTAAAAATCTTTATGATTCATTTTTTAATCATAAATCTTTTTCTTATTGCAATATAAAATACCATGTTTTATAATTTCAAAAATTTAGGAGTTAATTATGTTAAAATTATCAGGACAAAATAGCTTAAATGAATTATTTTTATACTTAAACTATATTAAATCATTGGAAAATATTGATCATTCTAAAACCATTAAATTTTATAACTTTATAAAGTCCAAGGATTTTGAGCTTTTATTTAAAAAAGTTAAACAACACAAAAATGAGTGGATTACTCACAAAATAAATAATGAATCTATTTTTGATTTTATGTTAAATAAAAATTCAGTGACTTTTAAAACCAAACATTGGACAAAAACAGTTAATTTTGATAATTAATTGATTTTATAAATTGTTTATTATATAATAAGATATTATTAAGAAAAGGGGCATTTATGAGTTCTGTTACATATACACTTGATTATTTTCAAGATAAAATCGAACAATGGCATCAAGATGAAAATACCAATTTAGAACTTCATGAATATCTTGGTTTATCTTGGGAAGAATACTGTAGTTTAGTTGAAAAGGGGCGCATTAGTGACACAACAAAATAGTAAGAAAAAAAGTTTTAATTTTATTTATATTTTACTTGCTCTTGTAGTAGCAGGTGTAGCTGCTTTTCTTTATTCTGATCTTTCAAAAGACATCACTATTTCTTTTACAGAAGAACAAGTTCAAGAAAAAATTGATAACACACCATTAAAGCAAATATCTAAATTTGGCATTAAGTCTGATATCCATCATTTAGCAGTAGACTTTTTAGAAACCAATAAAGTATTAATTGATGTTGATTTTACTGTATATGGTTATTCAATTGAAGCTATTGGTAAAGGTCAATTGAAAACCAGTGTCGTTTATCGAAATGGTGATTTTTTTATTCATGAACCTGAATTTAGAGATTTTAATTTAGTTGTTCAAAAACAAAAAAATGAAATTGAAAAAATGAAAAATATTTTAAGCAATTCTTTTAATCGCTTAAAAAATAAATTTTCAGAAGAAGAACAAAGTGATATAAAAGTTTTAGCTAAATCTTTTGCAGATAAATACAAACCTCAAGTTCAATCTATGGTTGAAGAAGAAATAAGACGTATTCTTGCTGAAAAACCTATTTACTCCCTTAATGATAAAGACATTAAACAAAGTATTGCTGCTTTAATTCTTCAAGATATTAAATTTACAGATAAAGAAGCAATTGCTATTTTAAAGCCTACTGCAATTTTTATGTCACCTATCTTTATTATTTCTGGTGTTTTGTTTTTTATTTTAATTGGGGCATTCTTTCTTTTTAGAAAATAAATTTAATAAAATTTGGAGATAATAATGATTATTAATTGTATTGATTGCGAATTTCATAGAGTTATAAACGATCCAGATCCTCACGACTCTTTCTGTAGGGATGATCTGGCTGTTGTTTGTACTAAAATGAAAAATGAGAAACAAGATAATAATTCAATATATGCAGCAGATAGACAGGAATATGCCATTATTACCTGTTCCTGTAGACCTTATAATATTATAAAAGAATCTGAAAGACCTGAATCTTGTCCTCTTGATAAAGAAAAAATAAGGGATAAAGTTAATGAATTCTGAACAACTACAATATTATTTTCAAGCGAGAATAAACTTACAACTTGCATTATTTTTTAAAGCAATTAAAGAAGATAATGAGCAAGAAAAAGAAAAAATTAAAGCTGTTATTAATGAATTAAAAGAAATATGTAAAGTTTTAGATATTCAAGTTAATACCACTATTAGGGATAGTTTTGATTTAGATATTACTCTTTAATATTTTTTATTGATTTTTTCTTATTTTTTTATTATAATATTATCATTATTTAATAACAAAGAACCTTTTAATGAATGATATTCAATTTGTTGTATTTTCTTTTAAAAATTTAGAAACTTCAAAAATCCATGCTTTTTTTAGTTTTTTTTATAATGAAAATAAAAAGAAACATTATATTGCTATTGAAAAATTAACCATTTCAATTAAACCTTCTAGGAAAGAAATTGAAGGTTTGTATTCACTTATTTCAAAATATACACAAAATCAGACTCAAAAAACCGCTCATATCTTATCTAATTCTTCTATTAAACAAATATTAGATAAACATCCTACTGAATTTAAATACCAAAATATTTCAGTTGAAAGAAATAAAATTGGATGCATTCATCTTTTAGAAAAATATGATCTTCAAAAAGATCTTGATTATTTCAAAAAAAATAATCAATTTAATTTATTTTTAAATATTAGTATTCATTATGAAACTAAAAATAGGAAAAAACAAACCTATTTAAAATTATCTTCTTTTCTTAATAAAGAAGATTCTATTTCTAATGAAAAAGCTTTTAAAATTGAGAAAAAAGGTATAACTCATACAAAAAATGATGCTCAATTGGTTTTATTTAATTTTGTCAAAGATCATGTTAATAATCTTAATATTTCTATTAAAAATTTATATATTAATAATAAATATAATGATATGAATCAACATTTTCCGATTAAAAAACATATTAAACTAAAACACTTTGAATCAGTTAATAACTTACACTTTATTCAAGATAAATTTAAACGACCTTTAATTCTTCAGGAAGAAATTTTAGAAATGAGACAAAAAATGGAATATTTTCTAAAAGAAAAAAGTAATCCTGAAAAATATACCGTTGTATATACAGATGGTAGCTGTAATGATACAAATAGATATTCTTCTGCTTGTTTAATTGAAAGTGGTGACGAGAAATTAGAACATTGTTTTACTGATGATATTAAAGCTGGTGTCAAAAACAATAGTAATTATTGTGAACTTGTTGCTATTTATAGTTCTCTGGATCTAATTATTAAAAATAATCTTTTAGATAAACCTGTTTCTTTTATTGTTGATTCTGATTTTATTTCTATTAATTTGAGATGGTTAAAAGAAAAAAGATATGATCTTATTGATAAAAAACTTAAAAAATCACAACTTTTTAGAAAAATATATACTATGATTAATAAAAACAATATTAATTACGTTTTAACTACTATTAAAAGTCATACTAATAATAAAATGGATTTATATCTAAAAAATAAAATAGTTGATGAAATGGCAAATAAAGCATTAAAACCTTAATTTCAGTATTGACTTTATTTTTTTTTGTAATATAAAATAAATATCGACAAGAAATAAACTTTAAGTATTGGTAAAGCTGTGAAGCTTAATATTGTTAATGTCAAAAAACACTAATACTTTTAAAAGTTTTAAATCTTGAAGAAATTAAGTAGAAATACTTAATAAAAACGAGTACTACCAGATATGGTAAACGAATGAAAAAACGTTAAAATGACCTCAACCATTTTGTACACAACAAAAAGTTTAATAGTAATATTAAAGTAATAGAAACGTTAAAATGCAGAAAATTGAAAAATTAGACGCAAAATCTTTAAAATTGGTGAAAGCTAATAACAAAGAAAAAGAGAAACCTTGCTTATGCAAGGTTTTCTTGCTTTAGTAGTTTACTTTTTGTTTGTTAATTGATATAATTAATTAACTTTTTAATATAGAACTAAATAAAATGAATAAACAAGATTTATTAAAACAAGCCATTATCTCATATGACATTTCAGCAATTCGTGGATTTAAAAATGATGATGAAGTTGATTTTTCTATTGATTTAGAAGAATCTATTTCTATTGGATTATCAAAAAATGCTCATTTAAATTACTTTAAAATCTTTTTTAATAAAGAAGAATGTGAATATTATTTTTCTAATACTGATTTTCATAAAGAACTTGTTACTAAAAATCGACTTGATATTTTAGATTTTTTGGCTAGTCGAGTTGATATTTCTGAGTGTTTGGAATTTTTGGTTGTTGATAATTTTTTAAAAAATTCTTCACATCACTCTTCCTTTAATAGAAAAGATAAAAAACTATTTCGCTCTGTTATTACTAATTGTCTTTACTATTCAGAAAATAAAAATAATATTGATTTTTATAATTTTATTACTAATTTATATGATAAATTATTGAATGATGTAAATGATATTCAAAGATTTATTTTATTTTTTAATAATTATTGCTATTTTTATAAATTTAAAAAAAATTATATCAATCATAATATTGATAAAATATTGAGCATAATAAATACACAAAAATATTCGAAAGAAACAATAAAAGATCTTATTAATATTTTAAAAAATAATTTAACTATTGAATACATTAATGAAGACTTAATCAATAAATATTCAAAAAATAAAATTATTTTTGATTTTTTTCATCATCATTATAATTTATTAATTAGAAGAAAAATTATTCAGATTGAAACCAAAGAATCTTTTGAAAAAGAAATTGAATTTATTGTTTCTAAAAGCGAACTTGGAGGAAAATTTTATACAGTAACTTTTTCTTACATTTTGGGTTTTATTTGTCAATATGAATCCAAATATGCCTTAGATTTTATTCTTAATTATTCAAAAGCTAAAATTTCAACAGAAAAATTTTCTAATATTATAAAATCAATTGAAGATAAAGATTTTTTAAATTACATACTTAATAAAAATATTGTATGCAATCAATCACTAAAAGAGCATTTTATTGAAACGTCTGAAGAAGGTTCTTGGAATCCGTTGATTTTTACAAAAGAAAGCATATTTATTTATTCTTTCTTAAATGATAAAAATGAATTCACATTTACAGAAAACTTTTCTATTTTGAGAGCGTTAACTCAAAAATCACAAGAACACGAATTGTTTAATTTTATTTTCAATCGTATTGTTGAAGAATTAAATGAAAAACAAATTATTGAATTACTTAATCTGTCTTCTTCTTATTTTTATGATGAAAATTTTAATTTTACTTACCCTGCACTTTATTTTAAATTTATGTTATTTAATAATAAAGTTATTTATAAAATAAAAAATAAAAAATATTATTCATCTATTAAATTTCCTAATGAAACTTTTAAAAGAGATTTTTTAAATACCATTAAAGTTTATTCTTTTTAAGGAAAAACATGAATTATAAAATTGATTTTAATACTGGCTTTTATGATAATTTTGATGTTTTAAAAGAACATAAAATGTTTGAACAAAAATATCAGTATAGTACCTTTAAATTTGATTTAAGAAAAAATAAGGAACGATTTAAAGATAAAAATATATCTACTTTAATCTGTTTTGATAATAATAAACCTATTGCTTGGATTCGTTTTGATCATGAAGAAAATAATAATAATTCTTTTCAATTTAATTATGTAAAAAGAAACTTCTCCACTCTTGGTATGTTTATGATATATGTTTTACCTGAATATCGTAATAAAGGTTTAGCTTCTAAAATAACGAAAATGTTTGAAGAAGAGTTATTACAATATTATCAAGCTAATAATATAAATCTAAATAAATATTATTTAATTAATGCTGTGGATTTAGCTTATGATTTATTAGATAAAAATTTAACTTATTTCATACCAAGTCATACATTTGGTAATTTTAATAAAAATAAACAAGATCTTAAAGGTCATATTAGATTTAGAGCAGCAAAAACTATTCAGGAACAAAATGAAATACTAGAACTGTATAAATAATTCTTTTATTTTATTTTCTTTAATGTTATAATAAGCAATTAAATTAGAACAAATTGGAAATTATATTATGAAAGTATATCTTGACGATGAAAGAACAACACCAGAAGGCTATGTACGAGTTTATTGGCCAGAAGAAGCTATTGAACTATTAAAAACAGGTGAAGTTACTGAAATTAGTCTTGATCACGATTTGGGTGACGATGAACACGGTACAGGATATGATGTTGTTCTTTGGATTGAAGAACAAGTTTATGTTCATGGTTTTAAACCACCTATTATTAAAGTACATTCAGCTAATTCTTCTGCACGAGATAAAATGCTTAATGGTATTAATAATATTCAACGAAAAGTTTTATCTGAAGATTAAAATCTTTATATGTTATATTGTATTTTTATTATTTTTTGATATATTGTATTATAGTATATTATAATATTATAAAAGGCTATTTCAATGAATAAAAATAAAATATTAATCTCTATTATTTCCTTCATAGCTATTATCAGTCTGTTTAATTTTAGCATATTAGATATTTCTGCTGGTGGTATCATTATTGATCTAAATCAGTTTTCACCTCTTTTTGATAGTATGATTTCTCTTCCAAAAAATATTGCTATGGAAATATGGAGTCTACTAAAAGGTATTTTTGATAATATTTTTTCACCTCAAGTAATCGGAACATTACTCTTTATGATAGTTATTTTTGCTTTGGCAAGTGGGGGTTAATTATGAATAAAAAATTATTAACAAGCCTTGGAATTAGTAGCTCTCTTTTATTTAGTGCGTTTTACTTTGATTTAGTTGAATTCAAAGACAATGTACTTAAAGTTAAATTTTATAAAGGGGCTGAATTAAACCAAACCACTCCTAAAAAAGAAAATAAAGTTGAAAAAAAATCAAATGAAAATATTGAACAAAATAAAATCATTGATAATTCAGAACAAGATATTGTAGTTAATACTCAAAATAATGAAAAACATGTAACTGTTAATTTTGAACACTATGAATTAGAATTTAATTGTGAAAGAGGTGGATATAACCATTTTGCCTATACAACTGTTCCTGATAGTGGTGAATTAGAACGTTATCCTACCTTTAAAGGTTATAAAGAAATTATTGATAGTTGTGGATATTCTGGTGATGTTGCAAAAGCTTCTCAAAACACTAATACCTATAAATCACCAAAAGGTAAAGACACTTATGATCGTGGACATGGTGTTCACCAAAATATTTGGGATCATAATAAAGAATATATGATGCAAACTAATTATATGATTAATATTGTACCTCATGAATCAAAACAAAACAGACAGGGTTTATGGCGATATACTGAAAAATTAACTGAGTGTTTGCGTGGTGATAAAAATAACAAAGGTAAAACCCTGTATGTTATTGGTGGGAATATTTGGGGCAATGACACCTCTAATGACCACTTTGTTAAAACTCATAATGTTCAAACTCCAGATGAATTATTTAAAATAATTATCAATGAAGAAGAAAATGTTGCTTACTCTTGGATTATTCCTAATAATAGAAGAGCAGGTGCAAGAAGTGCTAATGATTATATTGTTAGTATTTCTGATATTGAAAAAAGAATAGGTTATCAATTTTCTGATATTCCAGAAAATTTAAGACATGTTAAATTATCAACACCTGCTTTACCAAAAGGCTGTTCTTTGAAATGATAATTTATTATTCAAAAAGATATGATTTAAAATTTAATTATGCAACATTAGAAAAATATTTTCTTGATTATAGTGAATATTGTGAAAAACATAATATCACTCCTTTATTAACTTTAAAAGAGTTTTATTTAACAGATCCAGAAGATAAAAACGTTTTTAATGAAGATAACATTAATAATTTTATTTATTTTTCTAATTTAAAATAATTTTTTATTTTTATTTTCAATGTTATAATATATTTATAAACAAAGAGTAAATTTATGAAATTAAAACAAGGAATTGATATTGATATAACAACACAAGGAAATAATTGTGTTATAGAAATGGCATCTTTTCCTTTTTTTGCTCACAATAAAAAACCTAATAGAAGACAAATTTCAAGTAAACATACTGAAACCTTTGATTTTAATGATCCAGAACTAAGCAATAAATTACTTGATTTCATTATTCAAAATTCAAATGATAATTTTGAAACAACTTACTTCACAACTAAAAATTCAGAAGCTCATTATTTATTAAAAAATTCAATATTAAAAGACAAAACAGAACTTTCTGGACTTTTAGAAAAGAAAAAAACAATACCAGAAAAAAAGAAAAGTTATTCTTTTGTTGAAAATAAAAATTTTTATAGTGGAAGTAATAACAATGTATTTTTAGATGTTGATTTATATTCTCACTCTTATTATAAGTCAACTGAACTTTCTATTTCTGCATATGATTCTTTTCAGAATTTATCAAATCAAGAAAATCCTATATTTTCTTCTAAAGAAATTAAAAATAAAAATACAAACACACAGCATGATTACTTAATTAATTCTATTATTCCACATATAAAGCATTTTCAAGATGAAGGTAAAAATATCCAATTGCATACTACTTCAAAAAATAATCCACTTGTATCAAGCTTAAATATGTACTTGAAAGAAAATGGCTTCAAACCTATAAATTTTAAAGTTAAAAAAGATGATGAAAAAAGAAGAATTGAAGCTCAAAATAATATTGCTACTAAAGCTAGAAGAGAATATGACGATTTATTAAGATTAAATGATAAGTATGTTCTTTACACTGATGGGGGTATTCTTAATGAAGGTAATCAAAATGAATGTATATCAAGTGGATTTATATTAACAGAAAAATCTGGTGAAAAAGAAGGACATAGTTCTTTTCATAATAAAACCAAAAGAAGTTCTAATTATTCTGAATTATATGCTGTTAAAATAGCTCTTCAATACATGATTGACAATAACAAGGTTGATAAACCAATTCATATGGTATTTGATTCAGATTATGCCTCTCAACAAGTCCAAGCTATTTTACAGAAAGATGATACATTACTTACTCAATATCATAAAGAGGGTGATATTATTGAAGATATTAGAAAAATAATTGATTTTAATGATATTGATATAGCGAATACTATTGTTTTAAAAAGTCATCAAATTGGAGCAAAAAAACATCCTGTAGTTTGGTATAATGAAAGAGTTGATAAAATGATTAAAAAAGAAGGATACAAAGAATCCAAAAAATTTCAAATATAATTCTTTATTTTTCTTTATTTTTTTGATATAATAATTCTTTATTTTAAATCGGGAGATTTGCATTGGCTACTTTAAATATTCAAAACTTAACTAACTTCTTTGTTTTAAAAAATAACAAATATGAACTAAATAGTAATGTGAGTTATATTAATTTACCTAGTTTAATTATGGCTAAGTTTAATATTTCATTTGAAGATATTGTCAACTTTTGTTTTAAAGATTATCATAAATATAATGACAACAGAGTTATTACCCTATTTTATTCTTGTATGCAAAATAATACCTTTCCATCTATTGATATAACAAATATACTTTTGTCTAATAAATTTAGCTATACTCTATTAGAAAATGTATTTTCTAAATTTGAAGATTCTTATATGTATTTTCCGTTAGGAAATATTAATAAAGAAGAAACAAAATATATAGAAGTCTTTTTAAGAGTGGCTTCTTTAATGTTATATACTAATACTTATTCAGCAAAAAATATTGTAAATTCTGGATTAAATAAAATTTTATTATCAAGAAATAGCTATGATACATATTTGCAAAATGAAATATTAGATTTAAAATTAACTTGCAATTTATATTTATAGGAAATTATTATGGATACTTCTTTTAATGCAACAAGCTTGGTAGGATTTTCAAGTGAAAATTTTTCTAACTATGTTAAAAATTTAAACCAAGCCACTAATGGTCAGAAATCTATTCCAGAAGGATATCAACCTGATACTGTTAAAGATATCTATGAAATAAAAAGTAATCAAAAAATATATGATGATACTTTTTCTCGCAATAAAGAAGTTACTGATAATATGTCTAAAATGAATAGAACAGAAGATATTGACATCTATAATGAAACAGGTATTCAAACTATTAATAAAGGAAAAGGAAGAAGTATCAATGTTAGTGCATAATTTTATTAAAAAATTTTCGATTAAGATAATTTATGGATAATGAATTAAGTTTAGTTGGGGCTGGATCTCAATTTCTTGTTGATTATATGCGACAAGTTAATATGGCTACTCAAGGTCAACAAAAGCTTCCAAATGATTATGAGCAACCATTAGTTAATGATATTCTTGCTAATCAAGAGCGTCAAAAAATGCATGATGCAACTTATCATAGAAATCAAAGGAATCATGAACAAAATGATAGAATACAGAATTTTGAAAAAATTGATTTATTCAAAGAAGAAGGCATTCATTCAATCAATAAATATGGAAAACCAGAAGGGATTGAAAAACTTGGTAAAAATATTGACATTATAGTATGATTATATTTTCTTATTTTTTTCTATTATTTTTAACAATTATACTTGTTTCTAAAACAATTATTGTTTTACATACAGATTATTCTTATAAAAGAAACCATATTGTTCCTCACAAAGATAGGTTTTCTCTTCTTGCTTTATTAGGGATATTCTTTTATTCTATATTTTTATTCTCTAATGCTTCTATTTTCAATCCTGAAGAAGATCCAGATTATATTATTCTTAATTTTTTATATAAAAATGAAAAGGTTTTACAAGATTATTTAGAAGAAGAATATGATTATGAATTAACTTATAATTTTAAAAGTTTCTATTTTGATAATTTTGATTTTTATTTTATTAATAACTTCATAGAAGATAATGATTTACTTACAAAATACAAAGAATATTATAAAGTTGAAAATAAAGAAGACTTTTTATCTAAAATTAAAGTTATTACTGATAATGATTATAGCTCTGATATTCAAATGTTTATAGATAGACCTGAGTTAAAAGACGAATTTTATTCTTATTTAAATAATGATGGATTTATTTCTGAATTTGAATTTGGAATCTTAAATGAAAAATTACTTAAATTAAAATCAAATGATGAAGAAGTTTATAATTTTTGTATTTACAGTCAAGTTTTACTTGATTTGAAAAATCAATGTTATCAAGAATATAAAGAGAATGGTTTTGTTACCGTTAAAACAGAAAACATTGTTAACTCCGCTCTACACGAAAATGACTTATATTTGGAGTTTATTAACCATAAAATTTATTTAGATGATATTAGAGAAGAAATTAATGAATTAGATAGTATTGAATTAAATAAACTACTCGAAGAATATACAAAAGACGATTTCTTTTCTTATAGTGATTATCAAAATATTCAAGAAGCAATTAAAAAAGAAGAAAGAGAAATGTTTTTAAATTCTGAAAGTTCTCAATATCAAAAAATGGCAGCAAATTTTGTTATTGAACATAATGGTAAAACAAAAAATGATATTTTAAAAATGAAAGAAGAATATGGTTATTTACCTTATCGTTCTAAAGATATTATTGTTGAAGGATTAAAAGAACTTATCGAAAATTTTGATGAAAATGAAACAATTTTTATTTTTGAATATCACTTTAAAGATAAATCTTATTCTTTATCAACAATAAATTATATTATTACAGATGAAAATTGTGAAATGCTTATTCCTTTAAGAGATGAGGCTATGAAAGACAATATTTTCTCTGAATTTGAATTTGATAAAATTTTTGACGTTTACTACCATAATTGTCGAAATTAATAAAAAACTTTTATTTTCGTTTTTAATTTGCTATAATCTTCTATATTATTTATTGGGGATTTTTAAATGCAAAGCGAAGTAGAATGGTCTTTTGATAAACCAGAAAAAGAAGGATTCTATATGATGAATTCAGGGGATGTTGTTACTGAAAACAACATGGAACCTGTACAAGTTTTTAAAAGGGATGATACACTTTTCATTAAAGATTTTTCAGGAGAAATTTATAAACTTAGCGAAGTTCGTAATTCTTTTAAATATCTTAATATTTCTCAACTAAGTAAAGACTTAGATCCATAGGAGAATTAAATTGAAATACGATAAAATTGCTTTTTTTGATTTAGAAATGTGTTGTTGGGAAAACAGTAAAAAAATCGGGGAAATTATTGAAATTGGTTTAACACTTGTCGATGTTAATAAAAAAGAAATTGTTAAAACTGCTCAATATTACGTAAAACCAGAAAAGGATGAAATTGTTCCTTACTGTACTAATATTACTGGTATTACGCCACAAGTTATTAAAAAACAAGGTAGACCACTACAAGAAGTGTTAAAGACTATGGTAAAAAACTTTGGTGGTCAGCAAAGAGTTTATTGTGCTTGGGGTAGAGATGATACAGTCTTGTTTAATGAATGTATTCAAAAAAATATTGATATCCCTTTTTATGAATTTTTAAACTTAGGAACTGTTTATCGCCTGAAATATAACACTTCTAATTCTGCTACTTCTCTTCAAGACACTTTAGAACTTCATAATATTGATTTTGAAGGAAAAGCACATTCTGGATTAGTTGATTCTTATAACTTAGCTAAACTTTATTTAGCTTTATTTTCGTGAGGTTTTTTATGGAAATTCAAGAATTAAAATATGCAGCATTTCGTACATTTAATTTAAGTGATAATAAAACTGAAATTCTCTTTTCTGAAAATAATGATGGTTTAGTTTTTCCTATTAATTTGGATTATAAAAAAGAAGTATTGATTTTTGAAGAAGAATCTATTCCTTTTGATAGTATTAAAGAAATCAAAATTACTTTTTGTTATAATAAAGTTGGATTTAAAAATATTCCTTGTTATAAATTACATGTATACTTAGATAATAAAAATATTAATTTTAAACGTTACCTTGGATTATTTGAATATACAGAAAATAACGATTTTATTAGTAAATTACCAAAAGTTACCGACTCTTTAATTAATGAGTATAAATCTTTTAAAGACTTTATTGAAAATAAAAATAAAGAAGATGAAAAAGCAAAAGAAGAAGTTAATATTCAATATTCAAAATTTCATTTAATTGATATGATTATTAAAAAATTTATTAAAAAATAAAATTATTGATTTATTAAATTATTAACTATATAATATAGCTTCAATATAACAAGAGGAAATACTTAATATGCAAACAATCAAACACCTTTTACAACCTGAATTTGTCGGTAAAACTGTTACTTTTCAAGGTTGGGTTAAAACAAATCGTAAGCAACAAACAATGTGTTTTGTTACTCTTTCCGATGGTTCTACTTTATCAGGTGTACAAGTTGTTGTTAATAATACTATTTCTAATTTCGAAGAAGTTGAAAAATTAACGGCTGGTTGCTCTATTGCTGTTTCTGGTGAACTTATCGAATCACCAGCAAAAGGTCAAGACTTTGAAATTGTTCCACACTCTCTCATTGTTTTAGGTTGGGTTCATAACCCTGAATCTTACCCTATGCCAATGAAACGTCATTCACAGGAACATTTACGTGATAATGCACATCTACGTGTCCGTAGTAACATTGGTGGAGCAGTAGCTCGTGTTCGTTCTGCTGTTTTTACATCTATTCAACGCTTTTTTGAAAAAGAGGAATTTCATTGGGTAGCAACTCCACTTATTACCGCTTCTGATTGTGAAGGGGCTGGTGAAATGTTTAAAGTCACTACTCTTGATCTTCAAAATGTGCCATTAACTGATAAAGGTGACGTTGATTATTCACAAGACTTCTTTGGTAAACAAACTGGATTAACTGTTTCTGGTCAGTTAAATGCTGAAACTTATGCTTGTGGGATGTCAAAAATTTATACTTTCGGTCCTACTTTCCGTGCCGAAAATTCAAACACAAGCCGACACCTTTCAGAATTCTGGATGGTAGAACCAGAAGTGGCTTTTTATGATATGAAAGATGCGATTTCTCTTTCTGAAAGAATGCTTAAATATGTTATTTCTGATGTACTTGTTAAGTGTCAGGAAGACATGGCTTTCTTTAACAGTTTTGTTGAAAAAGGTACAATTGATAAATTAACTAAATTTATTGAAAGTGATTTTATTACTGTTGATTATACTGATGCTATTGATATTCTACTTCAATCAGGAGTAACTTTTGAAGAAACACCTTATTGGGGAATCGATCTTGGCTCAGAACATGAACGCTATTTGGCTGAAAAACACTTTAATTCACCTATTGCATTAGTTAACTATCCGAAAGAAATTAAATCTTTCTATATGCGTGATAATGACGATGGTAAAACTGTGGCAGCTTTTGATATTCTTGCTCCACAAATTGGTGAAATTATTGGGGGTTCTCAACGTGAAGAACGCTATGAAACTCTTGTTAAAAAAATGGAAGAGAAAGGATTAGACCTTAAAGATTATGAATGGTATTTAGATCTTCGCAAATACGGAACAGTAGTACATTCAGGTTATGGACTTGGTTTAGAACGTCTTATTTCTTATATTACTGGTGTTTCTAATGTAAGAGATGTTATTCCTTTTCCAAGAACACCTAAAAATGTGAAATTCTAAGGAGGAAAATATGCAAGACAATGAAGAATGTTGGGATTAATTTAAAATCCAATAAAAAAGCTATCTTAGGATAGCTTTTTTTATTTTTAAAAACTTTAAATAAAAAATAAATAATGCTATAATTATTATATCAATTATTTTTAAATAGGATTGAATATGAAAGCTTTGAAAGGCAAAATTGCCAAAAAATTTCTTTCAAATAAGAATGATAAAAAAATACTAAAAGATTTTTTAATTAGCAAACAAGATGAAAAAGTTGTTACCGCATCTGATGGTAAGCGATATATTATCTCAAATCATCCTCTTTCAAAAAATAAAATTCAAGATCTTTTTAATAAACAAAAATAAAATTATTTTTTTCTTTTTTGCTTTAAATTAAAAAAAATTAATGATATTATTTATATATTATTAAAAGGATTTAATTATTATGTTTTTATGGATTTCCATTATTATAGCAACTATTGCTATACAAATACCTAATATTTGGGCTATCAAAAAATTTGAAGAAGCACCTTCTTTATTAACTGCATTTTATATTGGATTATTTTGTATTCCATTTTCTATCATTTCAACAACTTGTTATAGCTATTTCTATGGATTTAGTTTTCAAAAATATAGTTATCCTATGATTGCTGTTTCTGTCTATGGAATTAGTCTTTTAGTAGCTTTTTTAGTGCAAACTTATATTTTAAAAACAAAAGAATTTATTATTGGAGATTTCATATCTATGTTCTTGATATTATCAGGTCTTTTAGTGATGATATATAGAGTTGAGGTAACAAAATTATTTTCTTAAAATAAAAAAGGCTTTCCCACAACAGAAAGCCTTTTTTTAATACACAACTTAAAGTTAGGAGACAAATCCGAACTTCTATATAATAATATCAATTTTTTTTGGGTTATGCAAGTTTTTTATTTGGCTTTTTTATTGTAATTTATTTTTCATTAATGTATAATTATTATTCTTTTAATGGTTATGGATAAAATATATGGTTTATATACTGCTTATTATGATTTCTGGATTTGCTTTCGGATATAATTTTGCTTTTTGGGTTAATTTTTGGATTGGAATATTATTTTTATTTAAAGATAACACAATTACTAAATGTATTCTAGCTTGGTTAGCACTTCTTATATTTGTGGCGTAGCTAATTTTTTATTTTAAATTTTCATAGTATAATATAATTATGTGAAAATAATTTTTCACAAAAAAATGGAAATATTATGAAAAAAAGAAGATTAAATACTCAAAGAAAATTACGAAATACTGCTTTTCTTTATTTGAATAAAAAACAAGATAAACTATCTTTTAAATCTAAATAATAGGTAACTTTTATGTCTCTAAATATTTTTAACTTTTCTTTTGTAAAAGAAAAAATTCGTGAAAGAGAATTAAAAAAACTTCAACTTAACGAAGAAAATAAAAAATTACGTAGAGAAGAAAATTTAAAACGTTATTTTATTATTAAATCAATCAAAGAAAAATGGAAAAATAAAGACTATAAAGTTGTTAATGAAGCCTTTCATCATTATTCTTTTAATATTGATAATATAGAACATGTATATGGTATTTCTGGTATTGTTGATTTTATTGATCTTAATTTACATTCAGAAGAAGAATTTTATCGGCTTCTTTGTCTTGATAATTTAGATTCGAAAGAATTAAAAGATTTAGGTGTTTCTATATATTTCACATCAGAAGGTTTATTTCTTGAATTAAAACATAATGATAAATTCTCTAATATAAATCAACTTTGGCTACATATTTATAAAGAATCTTTGAAAGGACGTTCTTTATATATTGCTTTTTATAATGCAATGAAATTATTTTCACCAGCACAATTTGATAATTTGAACAATACTGAAAGTTTTATTCATTATAGTAAAATAAATAAATCGATGAATAATTTTTAACTAAATTTTTTATTGTACTCTTAACCACTTCTTGCTATAATATATTTTTAAATAATTAACAAAGAGGTTTTTATGCCATTAGTTGAAAATAGTTCTTGTAATCAATTTATTGATAAAACAACTGAAAATCGAAAAATACTTTTTACTAACAAAAAGTTAGATTGTGGATTTTTAAGTGATTCTAATTTTAGCGTACAAAAGGTATTAGAAAACTCTTCTGAAGATTTTTTTGGTACAAGTCATTTTAGTCCAATTTTAGAATTTAAAAAAACAAAACACGCATATATTTATAATCAATCTGATTATTTTATGGACGCTAATACTATTCTTGATCTTAAAGAAATTAAAAATTTAGATATTGTAAATTCTGAAAATATTTATATTCTTCCTTTGATTGAAGATAAGGAAGTTGAATACTATGATATTTTAAAGAAGATTGGCATTAATAATATTTTACTTTTGTTTGATACAGAAGATCCTTTTATTTCTCTTTTCAATAAAGTACATGAAATACTAGGAAATAATCCAGAAGATTTTATTTATTGATATTTTTTTTATTAAAAAGTAAGTTATATTATTAAAGCTTACTTTTTATATTTATGAGGAACCTTTATGTTAAGAATTTTAAAACCTGTTTATCAAGAACTCGAATTCGGGGGAGCGGAAGAAGCTGCTTATCGTAGAAATTCGGCTGCTGTTATTAACTCTATCACTCAAGAGAGGCGAATATATGATGCTTTAATAAATATTGCAGAGGAACTAGATCAAAACAAACGTACTATTGAATATCACTTAACACAAGGAATTAATACTTATAATTACGATGAATTAATTAAATTAATTTATAAATTTGATAATAACAAAGTGCAAAACTTATTTCCTTATTTAACTTTTTCAAATATTAGAACACGAGAAACAACATTTAAAGGAAATAAATTAAATAAAACACTTTCTTTTGAGGTTACTGGTTATCGTTCTCAATTAAAAACTTTTCATGATTCTATATTGCATACTAATTTTGATCAAGAGTTTCCTTCATATATTGAAAAAGCAAATTTTAATATCAGTGAGATTATTAAAATATCTATCTCTAAAAAAGATTTTCAAAAACTAGAAGAAGAAGTTAAAGTTTTATCAAGACTTCTATCAAAAACAAAAATAAATATTGATTATAATAAATCTAATTATTCTTCATTATTTAATTCTTTTTCAAAAAATTGTAATATTTTTATTGATATTAAAGGTGTAGAATGTGAACTTGAATATATCATAGAAAAATTATCAGAAAATTATTTGATAAATTTTGTTCAATCTTAATATTTTATTAATTTATTTGGCTTAATAAGTTATTAAGCCAAAATAAATTTGCTTTTTTCTTTTTATTTTTATATAATATTATATCTTAATCAGTTCGGAGATGATAATGCTATTACAATTTACACATAATGTACTTTTTGAAAAATTAGTTCAACTAAAACAAAATCATCATCCTGTATTTGATTACAAGGATTATGAATTTAAAGGAAAAACATACCGTATTTTTAACTATAACTTGGCTAACTATCCAAGCTTTAAACTTGATGCTGCGTTAGAATGTCGTGGTGTAACCTTTGAAATCGACTCAAAAGGTCAGTTTGTTGAATTAGTCTCTTTACCTATGCAAAAGTTTTTTAACTATCAAGAAAACCCTTTTACAGAAGGTCTTGAAGATGAAAAAATCTTGGTAGCTATGGATAAACAAGACGGTTCTTTGATTTCTACTTTTCTTCATGAAGGTGAAGTTTATTTAAAATCAAAAGGTGCTTTTACTTCTCAACAAGCAGTTGATGCCAATGCTCTTTTAGATACATTGCCAGAACTTAAAGCTGTTTTATTGAAATATGAACTTCTTGGTTATACTGTTAATCTTGAATATACTGCACCTGATAACCAAATTGTTTTGCAGTATCAAGATCCTAATTTAGCAATCTTGAATGTTCGCTGCCGTAAAACTGGTGAATATTTAAGTTTTGAAGATATTTCTGCACCGAAAGAACATATTGTTGATTTTGCTACACAATATCATGGTATGACTTTACGTGAATTTGCTAAAATTGTTTTTGATTTAACTGAAATCGAAGGTTTTGTTGTTTTGACTGAATCAGGTCAGTGGGTGAAATTTAAAACTGATTGGTATGTTCAACGACATAATACTGTAAGTAAGTTTTCTCCTTTTACTCGTAAAGGTAAAAAAGAAATCATTATGTCAGTATTTAATGAAACAACTGATGATGTTCGTCAATTGTTTAATGGTAATAAATTTGCGCTTGACGTATTATCAATGGCAGAGCAATTTGTGGTTGATTATATGCAAGAACTTGAAAAAGATATTGATTCTTTCTTAGAGCAATACGGTCATTTAGAAGGTCGATACTTTTTTGAAAAAGTAAATGAAGTACATTCTGACGATAAAATTAAATGTCAGTGCATTTTACAATCTCGACAACAAAAAGTTGATATTAAAGCACAATTAATTAAAGCAGCGCATTCAAGTAAAATTGAACGATTTAATGCTCTTTTTGATAACTTAGAGGAATAGGCTTTAATTAAATTTTATAAGATATAAAAAAACCTGCTTCGGCAGGTTTTTTATTATTTATCATATGATTCTTTTTCTGATTTTAATATTTTTATTACATCTTCTTTTACCTCTTTTATTGTCATTGTATCAAAATTGTCTGAAATTAAACTTGAATTAAAAACTTCCATAAATCCATTAAATGAATAATTCATTTTTGTATAAATTATTATTAATTCTGTAAATGTATATTCACCCTCACAGTATTTTTCAAAACCTTTATTTAAATTACTAATAAATATTTTTTCTTTTTTATTTGGTTGATCTTTATTTTTTATTCTTAAAGTACCATGTAAATCATAATAATAAGTACATCCAAATAACTCAGATATACATTCTGCTACTATTTCATCGCTTGTATAATACCAATCTTCAATATCTTTAAAATTTAAATATCTTACTTCATATTTATACTTTTCTGGATATTTTTTATAATTTTTTAAAATATAATTGCCTTCATTTACTTTTTTAAAATCTTTATGTTCAAAATTATACTCTAATTGATCTTTTTTATTAAAAACTTTTACAAGCCATTTATTAGGCATTTTTGCACAAACTTTAAACTTTAAATTTTCATCTATATAGTAAAAATCTTTTTTTGTTAATAATTCAACTGGATTATTTAAAAGATGTCTATTTCTTTGTAAATCTCTATATATATTTAACATATAAAGACTTCTTTCATAAATAATATGATATTTATCTTCTTTTAATTCTTTTATTACAAATGCAGCTTCATCTTCTATTTTATTAATTGATACGATAGAGCAATCTTTACCATAAACCTTTACTATATTCAACATAAATAAACCTTATAATTTTTTTGATATTATAACATTTATACATTTTTTTATCAATTGATATTTTCTTTATTCATTGTAGAATAAATATTAATAGATATAATTATTTTATTAAAATGTATTGATTTTTGAATGGTCATTTGATATTATTATATCTCCTAGTTAACAAATAATTGGAAATATTATGAAAACTTATTTACTTATTGCTATTTTATCTTTATTAACTCTTTCGGGCTGCTCTACTACTCCACGCGACCCTGCTAAACCTACTGGTCGAATTATTGGTGAAGTGGTTCAAGTTGTTAAAGCACCAGATCGTTGCGAAGAAAAAGATAATTCATTTGTTCGTGGACTTGTTGGGGCTGGACTTGGTATAGCTGCTGGTAATCAAATTGGTGATGGTTCTGGTAAAAATTGGGCAAAAGCTATTGGTGCTGTCGCTGGTTATGGTCTTGGTAAGAGTGTTAATAGCGAAGATGATGATTTAACTGTTTGTAAAGATCGTGGCTATCTCGTTACTATTATTTATAAAGATAATTTTAATCAAAATCGTTATCATGAAAAACGTTTTAAACAACCTCGTAGAGTAGGTGAATTAATTGATTTTAAACTTTAAGGAGTATTAAAAAAATGACTGTTAGAAATCGTGTTTTGAAAATTCTTCAAAAACAACAAGATATTGACACCACTTCAAAAGAAGTGGCTGGTGTTGCAAAAGAACAAGGGCTTTTTATTTGTGATAAAACTGTCTCTTTCATTTTACGTCATTATGACAATCTTGAAAAGCGACTTTTTCAAATTGTAAGTTCTGTTGAGTAACAAATATATATACATAATAAAGCCTTAATTTTAAGGCTTTTTTTGTTTTTATTTACTTTATAAATTTTTTACTATATAATAAAAAAAAAGATGGGGATTTTTATGACAGCAACACCTTCAGTTATTGCTTCTTTTATCAAAAAACAAGAAGAAGAAAGTTCTAATGAATATAGATTTGAATATAATAGAAAATTTTTAATTTCTACTTGTGAATCCATTATTCAAGAAATTGAAGAGGAAAAAGAAAAAAATATCAATGAAGCAATATCCAATGAGCTTTCTTATATTATTTCTGCAAATAATGGATGGCTTAGACAGCTTTTCACATCTCTCAAAGAACCAGAAGATCCTGAATATGCAAAACATAAACTTTTAAACCAAGGTTTTGATAGTCCAATTTTACATTCAGAATTAGTATATTCAGAACAACTTCATGTTTGCTCTAATTTATTAAAACAATTAAATAAATTAAATACAAAAACTGCTTTTATTAATAAATATCAAAAAGATTTTTTAAATTTATGATATAATTGAAAAGTAAACAAAATATAAATAAATGAGCATACTAACAAAAGAAGACATATATGAGGTTATTCCTAAAAAAATAATTCATGATATTTTTGAAGACTTTGATTTAGAGCTTGAAGATGGAATTCATGGAGTTCATCATTGGGCAAGAGTTATAGAAAATGGACTTGAAATTGCAAGCCACAATAATGCTAACAAAAAAATTATAATAGCATTTGGATTTTTTCATGATTGTCAACGAGAAAATGATGGCGATGATCCAGAACACGGTTTTCGTGGTGGTGAGTTCATGGAAAAGTATCGTGGAAAAATTAATTTAACTGACGAAGAATTTGATAAGGTTAAAATAGCTTGTGCTGGTCATACAAATGTATTACATCACAATGATATTGATATTTCAACTTGTTGGGACGCTGATAGACTTGATTTATTTAGGGTAGGTATTTATCCTGAAGCGGAATACTTAAATAATGAAATATCTAAACAAGACTACTTTATTGAAGAACGCTCAGAATTGGCTGAATATGAAGAAACTTTTGCTTGGTCAGAAGATTTAATTGAAGATGTATATTCTTCTAAAATTACAAATTTTTTATCAAATATAATAAAAAAAGATAATGTTATAAAAAGAAAAATTTGATTTACAATCATCCTTTTGATAAAATACTACTTGTATTATTTTTTTAGGATTTGATTATGACTTCTCAAAAAGTACAAGATTTTTCATTTTCAAATCTTGTGGATAAAAATAAAATTAAATATACCAGAAATAAACCACTCTTAATATTAGATTTAGATGAAGTTGTTGTTCATGCAGTAACTTCTAAATATCCTATTATTGAAGCTTATAAAAAACCTGAATGGGTATCTTTTGAAAAAGCTAATCTAACAAATAACTTTCAGGATACTTATTACCACTTTTTTATACGGAATGGCTTTCATGAATTTTATAATAAAATTAAAAAACATTATCAAGTAGGCATTTGGAGTTCGTCTGCTCCTGATTATGTTTATAATATCATTGAAAATATTTTTGATAATCCAGAAGAATTATCTTTTATTTGGTCAAGAGATAAAACTGTTAAAGTTCCATTAAATAAATACAACCCTACTTCTGATTATAAATTTAAATATATTAAAGATCTTATTAAATTAAGAAGAAGAGGTGTTTCTTTAAAACAAACTATTGTTGCTGACGATACCCCTTTAAAGCTTGAAAGACAATATGGTAATTTAATACCCATTAAACCTTATAAAGCTGATAATAATGATGACGTTTTTTATAAACTTTATCATTATTTAATTTTTCTTAAAACTAAAAATAATTTTAGAGAAATTGAAAAAAGATGGTGGTATAATGGATAATAAGTATACAAAAGTTATTTTTGAATTTAGAGAATACAATTACAAAAATATTGATTTTGACAATAACTATTTAAGTCCTATTTCTATTTTCTGTTCTTTTTATAGTGAGCTAATATTCCATCTTGAATCTACAGGAATTTATTTTTTAATTATTCATAATTATTTTAATTATAATTCTGATGCAGATCCTGTACAAGATGATATTCAGTTATTGAGATACTTTATAAAATCAATACGAGATATTAATGAAGAAATTAAATCAGAAGAACTTGATTTTTTTATTGATTATTTAAATCATATCTATAAAATAGATATTAATGCTTTTATTCATAATACTTCAATTGATAAAGAGTTAAGCAAAATTTCTTATTTTGAAAATATGTTTATGAATAAAAAAATGAAAATTGAAAGAGATATTGCTTTTTTTATTTGTGAAAAGTATTATAATGAAGATATTAGGAATATTTTTCCTGAATTTCAAACTATTAAAAAACTTAATAAGTTTTAGTTATCAAAAAATAGACAATTAATAATTTTTTTTATATTTTTTGTTGACTTCTTTATTCAAGTAATAGTATAATAAATTTTGTTTCCTTAGAGGTAACAACAACTATAAAATTAACCTTAACTTAAATTAATATGACGGAGAAATCATATGAACGAACTTAAAACTATTTTAAAAACACATATTGCCAACCTTCTTGAAGAAGCTCAAAAAAGTGCGATGAATCCTGATAATTTTGAATCTCTTATGCCACACCCCGATTATCCACACTGTGAAACTTATGTCGTTGAACTCGTTGACTCTATTAAAGCTTCTTTTGAAGAAGTACACCTAAATGTATCTAAATCTGATCTTGTTAATATTTTTTATCGTTATAATGGCAATGTTAATGCTAATGAAGCACGACTCGAAGATATTATGAAACTTGCTTAATTTTTTCACAATTATTATAAAGCCTCGAATTATTTTCGGGGCTTTTTTTTATAGTTATTTATACCTATGTAATTATTTTTATACTTTGTGCTTTTTTTTTAGCAATTTTATATACTTAAGTTTAATTTTTTATATTAAAATATAAAATTAAATATTATCCTTTTTTTATTAATTTACATTGATGATTTTTTATTCTATAATCCTTATATAAATTACGGAGATTAAAAAAATGTTAAAATTCAAAAAAATTACACTAATGGCAACACTTGGTTTAGCTATGGGCTTTTCTTCTATTGCAAATGCTGATGTTAATGAAACTCTTGCTAACATCTGTACCATAGTGGAAGCAGATGATAAAGGTGAACTTAGAAAAAAAATGAGAACTGTAAATTCAGATTATCGTTTAAAATTACGTGATTATTACAGTGGTATTACTTGTGGTGGTCAAAGCCTTATTAAATCTTCTTTTGATAATAACTCGATAGAAACTGGCACTTTACTTATCAAAAAAATGCCAAAAGAAGCACTAACAGCACCTGAACATGATAATCAAGGTACATTACTTGAATGGGCTACTGCCAATGCTAACAGTCCAGAGCTTCTTAAAGAACTAAAAGAAAGAATTGAATAATTTCAAATACATTTTTTATTTTTAATATAAACCACTTTTCTTTAAAGTGGTTTTTTTTGTTTTATACTTCAATTATTTTAATTAACACCTTTATTTTTCGTTCTATCTTTGTTATAATAACTTTTTAAATTTAAGGAATTTTTATTGTGAGTGTTTTTAATATTATATCAAAAGATAGTGTTGAAGAGTATAAAATAAATGATGATAAAGAGTTTTCTTTTTCTGATCTTATTTCTTATGATGCTATAAATATTTTTGAATATAAAATATATAATACGGATACTACTGAAGAAGATTTTGATAATATATTAAAAGAAATATTTTCAGAAGATAAAGTTGAGTTTTTAGATTTATTACTAAATAAAAACCTAATTCATTTAGATATGCTTTCTTCTTTTTTTGAAAACAAATATGATATTTTAGGTGATGATTGTTTATGTTATTTAATTCAAAATAACTTATTTCCTTATTATTTCAATGAAGATTACTTTTTGTTAGAAGCTCTTTTTAATGAAAATGTGAATTCATTAAAAATTCTTATTGAATTTTATAATCAAGATTTTCGTAGACTTTCTAAACATTGTATAGAAGCTCTTTCAGATTTTCATGGAAATATTTCTATTTTTTCTTTTCTTATCCATAATTTTATGTTTTCTGAAAAAGAATTTTCTTCCTTATTGAAACCTTGTTTTTCATTCTTTAAACATAACTCAAATCAGAAATATTTTTATTATGAAATTATTCAAGCTGTAATCAATCAACAACTTTATCATTTAATTGATAAAAGGGTTTTAGAAAATTGCTTAGATAATGATAATTATCAGGCAGCTACTTTATTACTTGATTTAAACATCCCTATTTCTTGTAATTCCAATGGTTTTCTTCATAGCTCTATTTATAATAATGATAGAGATACTTTTTATAAAATTACCAATCATACTAACTTTGATGACAATTTTATTAATAAATATCATTTTGAAGATATTTTTGTAAATGATGCTTTTGGATTTAATGATTATAAATATCTAATTGATAAATATTTAATTAATATTTGTATTGATTATGAAGAAGATATTGAAGATTATGATATTGGTTTTTATGAAAACTTACATGATATCACACTTACAGCAATTGAATATGATCAGTTTGATTTTTTTGTTTATCTTTATAATCTAAAAGCTTCTTATTTATTTTATAGACATGAACCAAAATATAAAGAAGAGTTATTAAAAAAAGCATTACAATCTTATTCTATTTCTACATTTTTATTTATTGAAAACAAAGAACCTATTTATCTTGAAAAGAATAAAGAGCACATCATTGAATGTTTTGAAAAAAATACTCCTAAAATTGCCAATTTAATTTTAAATATCAATGAAGTTGAAATAAGAAATAAATCTATTTTAAATGCCATTTATTGTTCATATAATGATCAAGGTTCTACTCAACTTTTAGAATCTTTCTTATCTCATGAAAAAATTAATACTTTTGATAATTTAAACTTTGCTCTTTTAGAAGCTTCAAATATTTGCCCTAAATCTTTCTCTTTATTATGGGATTCTTCTATGACACATATTAATAATGAAAATTACAAAGAAATATTAATTAATTTAATTAAATTAAACAATCTTGACGGTTTTATTAAGGTTGTTAATTCTGATTTTATGAATTCTGTTTCTTTAAATGATTTTGCTTATGAAGCGGTTAAACATTCAAAATCCTCTATTTTTGAATTTATCATTAAAGATAAACGATTTACTTCATTAAATGATACTTTTAGCCCATATAATGCAATTTTAAATAAAACAACTTCTTCTTTTTCTTGGAATAAATACAACAATGATAAAATTTTAAAATTAATTTTAGAAAATGAAAATTTAAAAATTAATTCAACAGTTATATCATTATTAAATTATGCTATTTCTAATAATAATTTTGATTTATTTAAAGACTTTTTACAAAAAAATAAAGATCATATTAAATTATGGAAAGAAGAACTAAATGATTGTTTTTTGCACTCTATTAAGTTTTTTGATAATAATGAATTTGCTGAGTTTTTGTTTTATAATTCTTTCATTGATCTATCATTGATTGGAGATAAGGTAATAGCATGTATTGATATTAAAAGACATGATAAAACTTTTATAATTGACTTGTTAAAAAATATTAATAATGCTGATTCTTTTAATTTATTTGTTATATTTCAAAAGACATATAAAATTGATTTTGATATTGCAAGTGTTCTTTTTAGAAAAAGCAATTTAAAAGAATTTTTGATTGAAAAACAAAAACCTATGTTTGATAACTTCAATAAAAAATTTATTGCTAAAAATATGACAACTTTCTAGATTTTTGCTTTTTTCTTTGTTATAATATATTTTTATATATTAACAATGGAATTAGAAAAGTGAAATTAACAGATAAAAGCAAACTTTTAGGACAAATTTTAAGACACGATCCTTTCTCTTTTGGTTTAGAAATATCAAGAGAAGGTTGGGTTAGTGTATCTGAAATTATTGATAAAGTTGAAGCTTTAAATTCTTTTGATTTAATTGATACCATTGTTAATAAGCACTCTAATAAAAAAAGATATGCTTTCAATGAAGATAAAACATTGGTAAGAGCATTACAAGGGCATTCTATAAAAGATATTGAAATTGCTTTTGAAAAGGTCACTCCTTCACATAATCTTTTTCATGGTACACATCCTGATTTAGTTAATGTTATTATGAAAGAAGGTTTGAAACCAATGACTCGTTTGTTTGTTCATTTATCAAAAGATAAAGAGACAGCTTATAAAGTTGGTAAACGCTATTCTAAGAAATTAGAACCTGTTATTCTTACTGTTGATAAAAATGCTGATATTGATTTTTATATTAGTGAGAATGAAGTTTATTTAACTAAATATATTGATCCTAAATATATTTCTATTTTGGAGTAATATATGAAATTTGATATTCCCCTTTTTTATTCTAAGAAACTTTTCAGTGATGAGAAGTTTCTTTTTTATCTTATTAAAAATGATTATATCAAAACTTTTAAAGTTTTTTATAATGACTTAAATATTGATTTAAAAAATGAAAAAGATGTCTTTTTAATTAAAAAAATGCTTAATTTTGCAATTAAGCATAATAGCAAAGAAATTCATAAGTTTATTTTTAGAGAAGTTGAAAAAGTTTGTGACAAAATTGGTTTTCATTATGAAATACTTTCATATATTATTAAAAAAGGCATGTTAAGCAACACTTCTAATGTTGATTTTTATAAAAAAGAAATTAGTTATAGTATTAAATTTTATAATTCACCTTTCTGCAATTATAAAAAAAATTTATATCCAGAATGCCAAGAATCTTATCCTATTTTTATGAAAGATTATAATTTTTTAATTTCATATTTAATTAAAAATCTTAATAAAAGAAATATTGACAATATTTTTACTTTACATTCTATTTTCCATTATGAAACAAGCTTTGGTTCTAATAATAATGTTATTCAAGCTTGTGTTGAAAATAATAATCCTGAATTATTAGAATATTATGCTTCGCATAAAGTATTGAACAAAAATAATGTGTATTATAAAAATAATATTTTAAAAACTGCACTTCAAATAGCAACTGAGCAGGATAATTTTGATTTTATTGAATACTTTGTTCAAAAAATGCCTAATAATATTAGTTACTATTATCAATGTGATATTTTAGAAATAATAGTAAGAAATGAATCTATTTCAGGATTAAAATTTCTACAAAAACATACACTTTTACTTCATGATTCTATTTTAACAGCGTATAACGATGATTATTTTGATAAATGTCTTTGGCGTTTTAATAGATTAGATAATTCTAATTTTATTAATTTATTTTTTGAAATTTTACAAGATTCTTATAATAAAACCTTTACTCTTCAAAGTATAAATCATCGTTTTAGCGAACAACAATTAGAAGCTTTATCAGATATTTTCTTTAAAATATCTGAGGAATCTCTTAGTTACAATGGTCATGAAAAATTTTGGAAAATCTTTTCTAATAAATTTTCTTTCGATTATCTATCTAATTTTCAAATAGAAAAACTATTGCAAAAATATTATAAAAATAGAAGTATTATTTCAAAAATTAAGTTTCTTATTGAAAATTCTATGAAGGATTCTCCAAAGAAAAATAAAGCTATAGAAACACTTAATAAATACTTAAATGTAAATAAAGTTTGTAATTTTTGATTTTTCACTTTCTTTTTTTATTGATTGTTATATAATTGTATAGTTGTCAAAAAAATAAGGAATAAAAATGAACTTAAATAATATCACTATGAAAATGGTTTTAAATAATGAATATAACATAAAACCCTTTTTCAACTTAGAACAGGCACAAAAAATTTCCGATATGGAAAAGGGTTCTTGTATTTATCAAATAAAACCAGAATCTACTGATTCACCAGAAGTTCTTCAAAATAATAAAGCTTACCTTGTTGTTGTTCAAAAATCTGGTCGATTTTATGCACATGATAACGTAGGTGGATTTGTTATTTCAGAAGATACTGTTTTAGATTCTCTAATCAACTAATAATATCATAAATTACTTTATTTTTGTTTTCCTATGTTATATAATTACTCTGTTAATTAAATAATGTAGGAAACTAAAAATGCAAATTAAAGCTATCTTAGACAATAAATATAAAACTCTACCTTTCTTTTCATTAGAAGAAGCACAAAAATTTTCTACTCAATCTAATGTAGATACTGTTATCTATAAAATCAAACCTGAATTCACTGACATTGAAGCTGTTTTACGAGAAACAGATGCTTTCCTTGTTGTTGAACAGAAACCTAATCGTAGTTATGCTTTTGATACTGACGGGGGCTTTCATATTTCAGAAGATATTATTCAAAAAACACTTATTGAGGTTTAATATGACTTATCAAAATACACTATATACAAATTTAATGAAACTTGTTGAAGATTCTCAACAAGAAAAAAGAGCAACATTTACTTTTAAAGATGTTGATTGTGTTGTTGATCCAAATTTTACTTACCGTATTTTTAACTATCAACTACCAAAATATTCAGATTTCTTAAAAGAAGCGGCTATGCAATGTCGTGGAACAATGTTTAGAATTAATAAAGAAACTAAATCTTTTGAGCTTGTGTCTTTACCTATGGATAAATTCTTTGGATTAGGGGAAAACCCTTCAACAATGAATATTCAACCAGAAGATATTAAAGAAGCTTATGTAAAAGAAGATGGTTCTTTGCTTTCTTCTTATGTTACAGTTGATGGTAATCTTGGACTGAAAAGTAAAAGTGAGCCTATTTTTGCTTTTGATAGCCTTGTTCGTGAATATTTATCTCAACATCCTATTTTAAATGACAATCTCTTGAAACTTAGTCAAGACGGTTATACTGTTGATCTTGAATTTGTCTCATTAAATAACAGAGTTATTCTTGAATATAAAGAACCAGCGCTTCATATTTTAAATATTAGAAGTAATAAAGACGGTTCTTATATTGATTTTAGAAATAAAGATTTTCTATCTCAATACCCTATTGAAGATTACTTAGTTAAAACACTTGATCTTTCTTTATTTAAAGATTTAGGCAAAAACAATAAGTATCTTTCTTTACCTGATATTGAAGGTGCTGTTGTTCGTTTAACAGATGGACGCTTAGTTAAAATCAAAACTGAATGGTATATGTCTCAACATAATTACGTTAACATTCAGGATTTCTCTAAGGCTGGTGAGAAGCTGTTTATGGTTGTAATGAATGAAGCTACTGATGAATTACGTAGTCTACTTCATTATAGAAATAATAGTCCTAATTTTAAACTTGAAGAAAAATTAGCTTTAATTGATAAAGCTGAAACTACTATTCTTGAAGAATATAATAGTTTTATTTCTGAAATTGGTGGCTTTATGGAAAAATATCAACATCTTGATGATAAATCTTTTATGGAAGCGGTTAAGACTAATCTTTCAAATGATAAAATTAAGATTGTTATGCCACTTTATAAAGGCAAAGTTAACTCATTAAAGGATTCTTTTATCCTCAATTATCAGAAAAAAATTAAAATTTAATTTTAATAGGAGAATTACATGAAATTTATTATTAATAGATTAAGAAAACTTTTTTTATTAAATTACACTCATTTTTTTGTAATTCTCTTTTCTTTATCTTTTTTTTCTTCTTTTGTTATGACAAGATTTTTAAATTTTGATAAATCTATATTTTTTATCTCTGGCTTTTTGTTTTTTTGTTTTTTTGTTTTTATGCTTAAATTTTGTAAGAATAATTTTTATATTGATAAAAATATTTTAACATATTCTAATAACAAACTTCATGTTATAGAATATAAATTATTAAATGGAGATATTTTTAGACTTAATAGTGATGGCTCTTATCATAATGATAAATTTGCAACTATTGAAAGAGGCAACAAAAAGTTTTTTAGATATAAAAATGAATTTTTACCTTTTGATTCTCTTGAAGAATTTCAAAAAATTGCCCCTATACAAAATAAAATCAATAATTTTTAGGATAATTTTATGTTAAATAATAAATTAAAATATCAAAAACCATTATTTGACTCTTCTATTTTATGGAGTGCTTTTATTATTTCTTCTTTTTTAATTGGAATGATTTTTTATCATATATT